>Ga0206965_10069_pt1 | contig 29846 bp, 22 predicted proteins | sample Alteio_BWOrgHeat_26_FD_152973 | JGI IMG/M metagenome (GOLD analysis project Ga0206965, IMG submission 152973) | Enriched cells from forest soil in Barre Woods Harvard Forest LTER site, Petersham, Massachusetts, United States -... | ecosystem: Environmental > Terrestrial > Soil > Temperate forest >...
GGCAGTTAGCAATTAGCAAATGGCTTTTGTATTTGAGCTCCAAACGTTTTTGTATCGCCGTTGCGTATTTAAAGAATCTATATTTTCCCAAGTTGTGCGAAAACGGCAGCTTTTGCGTTACAAAGCTAATTGCCAGCTGCTAGTTGCCATTTGCTGCTCTTGCCGCGCTTTGTCGCTTTGCGTACTCTGCTCTGAATCGGTATTTTAGAGAGAGATGCCACAGACTCTAGCTGAATATCCCCAGCTCCATCTGGCGCGGAAGAATGAGATCGCCTATGTCTATCGACGCGGCTTCCGCACGTTGCGGTGGACCTACCGGCAGCTAGGCGAACTGGCATTTCAATTTGCACGCGAACTGGAAGCCAGAGGCATCGGCAAGGGCGATCGTGTTGTGCTGTGGGGGGACAACGGCGCTGAATGGATTGGCGCTTTCTTCGGCTGTATGCTGCGCGGCGCTATTGCGGTGCCCATGGACAGAATTGCCGCGCCGGATTTTGCTCAGCGCGTGATGTCTGATGTGGACGCCAAGTTGATTGTCTGCGCCAACGTATTGAAAGAACACGCAGCAGCTCGGCCTTGTCTCACGCTTGAAGAATTAAGCGACGCCCTTGCTCAACGTTCTGTGGATCCATATACGCCGGTGGCGTTCAACCGCGATGATCCGGCACAGATCGTCTTCACGTCCGGCACCACGGCAGAGCCGCGCGGAGTTGTGCTAACCCACGGCAACATTCTGGCCAGCGTTGATCCCATTGAGCGCGAGTTTCCCAAATACCGCAGATCTGAGCGGCTCTTTCACCCCATACGTTTTCTGGAGCTTTTGCCGCTGAGCCATGTCTTTGGGCAGTTTATGGGAATGTTTATCCCTACGCTGCTTGGTGGCACGGTGCATTTTCAAGACAGCTTCAAACCCACTGACATTATTGAGACGATCAAACACGAGCGGATATCGGTGCTGGTGGCGGTGCCACGTGTAGTGGAGTCATTGAAGAACAAGTTGCGCGATGATCTGGGTGAGTTTATCGAGAAGAATTGGGAGATCGCGGAGAAAGAACATTTTCTTAAACGCTGGTGGCGGTTTCGCAGGATTCGTCGCGGTTTCGGCTGGAAGTTCTGGGCCATTATCTCCGGCGGGGCAGCGCTGGACCAGAATACGGAAGAATTCTGGCGTCGGCTGGGATACGTGGTGGTGCAAGGCTATGGGCTGACCGAGACGAGTTCGCTCATTAGCCTCAATCATCCGTTTAAAGTTGGCCGCCGTTCGATTGGCAAGGTTCTGCCGGGGCGTGAGATGAAGCTTGACGCTGAGACCGGGGAGATCCTGGTGCGCGGAGAAAACGTGGCGCGGCAATACTGGCAAGGCAAAGAGTTGAAGCCGGTCACAGGCGAAGAAGGCTGGTTCCGTACTGGCGATCTGGGCGCGATGGACGAAGAAGGCAATCTGTATTTCAAAGGGCGTAGCAAGAATGTGATCGTCACGCCAGCCGGCCTGAAGGTTTATCCAGAAGATCTGGAGCAGGCGCTGCGCAAGCAGCCGCAGGTGCGTGATTGCGTGGTGTTTGGGATAGCGAAAGGCGGCAATGCCGAGGCGTGCGCCGTATTGCTGCTCAACAATGGTGATTCAGATGGCAACGTGGTGGCAAATGCCAACCGGACGCTGGCTGACTTCCAGAAGATACGGCGATGGTTTGTCTGGCCGGACGATGACTTCCCACGCACATCTACCCAGAAGCCCAGGCTTGAGTTGATTCGCCGTGCGGCTGAAGCCCAGTTTAACGGCAATGCATCTGGTGACGGAGACAATGCCACGCGAAGCGGGGCGCTGGAAGAACTGGTGGGAAATATTGCGGGACGGTCGATCCACCTTAAGCCAGGAACGCATCTGGAACATGACTTGAATATGAGTTCACTGGACCGGGTAGAGCTGATGGCGGCGATTGAAAACCGTTACCAGATCGATCTGGGAGACCGCGAGTTTGCCAAAGTAAATACGGTGGCCGATCTGGAGAACTTACTAAAGAAGTCAGCGCCTGAGGCGAAAAAAGCTGACTATCCTTATTCACGCTGGCCGCAGAGCTGGGTCGTTCGTGGGATTCGGATATTGGTTTATCACACGTTGACTTTGCCCTACATCATGCTGATGGCGCGGCCTAAAGTGCTGGGGAGAGAGCGGCTGAAAGATTTCCGCGGTCCTGCGTTGATTATCTCCAACCATATCTCGCAGATTGATATTGGATTCCTGATGGCAGCTCTTCCAACGCAGCTTCGCAACCGGCTGGGCGTGGCCATGCAGGGAGAACAACTCAGAAGCATGCGCTATCCGCCGAAGAGCTGGTTTTTCCTGAAGCGCTGGTGGGAGCAATTACAGTACGCATTAATTGCAGCGCTCTTCAACGTCTTCTCCCTGCCGCAGCGGGCCAAATACCGTGAGAGCTTTCGGTTTGCCGGCGAACTGGCTGACCGTGGTTATAGCGTGGTGATCTTCCCGGAAGGCCGTCGCACAGAGACCGGCGAGATGGCACCGTTCCGCAGCGGGATTGGACTGCTGGCGACACAGCTGAACCTGCCTATCATACCCATGCGTATTGACGGGCTGTTCCCATTCAAGATGGCAAAGAAACACTACGCGCCGCCTTATGCAATACAGGTGAGGATTGGCGATCCGATAAAGTTTGAGCCGACGGCTGATCCGGAGGGGATCGCAAAAGAATTGCAAAGAATTGTTGAGGAGCTCTAGCCAAATTGCTATGCACATCAAATGCATACCATTAAGCAACATTAGTTGACTTCCGTTTCTCAAACTTTTGATAGCGGGAATGTTTTACACTGATGGCACGGAGCTCCCATGATTCATACTGGACGTCACTTCCTACAAATTCCGGGCCCTACCAACGTTCCTGACCGCGTTTTGCGCGCGATGAACCGCGCAGTTATTGATCATCGCGGGCCAGAGTTTGCCCAGCTAGGCGCTGAGGTGCTGGAAGGCGTGAAGTCAATCTTCAAGACCAAAAATCATGTCGTGATTTATCCAGCCTCTGGTTCAGGGGCGTGGGAAGCAGCGATTGTGAATACGCTCTCTCCTGGCGATCGCGTGCTGGTGTTTGAAACTGGCCACTTCTCCAGTCTGTGGCGGGACATTGCGCTGCGGCACGGCCTGGTGGTGGATTATGTTCCCGGCAACTGGCGCCATGGCGCGAAAGCAGCAGATGCAGAAGAGCGTCTAAGCCAGGACAAGCAGCATGCGATCAAAGCTGTGATGGTCGTCCACAATGAAACTTCAACGGGCGTTGCAAGCCGAGTGAATGAAATTCGCAAGGCCATGGACCGCGCTCATCATCCAGCGCTGTTCATGGTGGACACAATTTCGTCACTTGGGTCGATGGATTATCGGCATGATGAGTGGGGCGTGGACGTGACGGTGGGCGGATCGCAAAAAGGGCTGATGCTTCCGCCGGGGCTGAGTTTCAATGCAATTTCTGATAAAGCACTGGCGGCGAATAAGTCAGCAAAAATGCCGCGCTACTACTGGGACTGGCAGGAAATGCTGAAGCCGAATCGTGCAGGCTTCTTTCCTTATACGCCGGCGACAAATCTTTTGTGGGGGCTAAAGGAAGCGATCCAGATGCTGCACGAAGAAGGACTGGACAATGTGTTTCATCGCCATGATCGCCACGCCGAAGCTACGCGGGCTGCGGTGGAGGCGTGGGGTCTGGAAGTCTGGTGCGAAGATCCGAAAGAATATTCCAGTTCACTGACTACAGTGCTTATGCCAAAAGGCCATGATGCGGACAGGCTACGTGAAATTATCCTTGAGGCGTTTGATATGTCCCTGGGGACCGGTCTTTCCAAACTGGCGGGCAAGGTATTTCGCATTGGGCATCTGGGCCATTTCAACGATCTCACGCTGGCAGGCACGCTGAGCGGAGTGGAAATGGGGCTGCAGTTAGCGGAAGTGCCGCACAAGGCCGGTGGCGTTGTGGCAGCGTTGGACCGCATGGCGCGAAGCTCTCCAGGCAAAAACAAGCTTACGGCGGCAACAGCGAGCGCACTACCTTAAGCTTCAAGTTACGTATTCAGCGCGGATCTTCTTTCAAGTTTTTCAAGTTGCGGAAGGTGGCGCGATGGTCACGGATGAGACGCTCCAGACGTGATTGCAACAAGTTGACGGAATCAAATAGAGTCTGGACGCCACCGGACTCCCAGCTCACCTTTTGCTCTTCCAGGTCCGCGGAAAGATCACGTAGCATCTGCGCGAAACGGCGAATTCTTTCAGCCGCCAGGAAAGAGGCTAGCAGCTCTTTGCGTTCGGAGTGAGCATTGTGCAGTTCGCCGGCCGTCCAGGCTGTCATGCGAATTTCATCAATGGCGTGGCGAAAATCCTGCAAAGCCGAGATATCGGAGAGCGCACCAGTCTTTAAATCACGCTCAAGACCACGCAGCTCTGCGGTCAGACTGCGTAACCGGGAATCGATCTGGAAGCCTTTGTCCGCCATGCTCCCCCTCGCAGCCTATTTTGATGCTTAAGAACTCTGAAATGCAGCATGTTTTTGCACGAACATGGCCACTGGCGAATGGTTGCGACAGTCTAAAAATGGATTGTCCTTAAGTAATTTGGACGGTGCAGAAGTGCATAAACATTGGCAGAATTCGTTGCAGCTATGCCGAGTTACTTTTATGCGCCCATTCTGGAACTGAAGCACGGCAGTTCGACCATGCGCGCTTTATGATGCTATGTGAAGAAAGTCAACGGGACTTCGCTGTGCGTTTGCGCGGTCTGGTGACGACTTTCTTCCTGGACTCAGGAGCTCGCACGCTCTTTTTCTTCGGGATATTCTTCTTCGGAATATTCGTAGCCTGAGCCTGGATTGGGGTCACGGCCGGAGCTTGGCCAAGTGACGCCAGCGCCGGCAATTTTTGTTTCATCGTGAGCACGGGCGCAAAGAGGTCACCAAATTTTTCCGCGCGCTTCAACACTTGATCGGCTGTGAAAACCAGCAACTCAGGATCGCCCTTTGCCAGGCATTGCTCTACTTCTTTCCAGGTAACTGGTGTAGATACGGTCGGCTGTTCCTTAGCACGCAGTGAATAAACGTTGACGGTGGTCTTGTGATCGTCATTCTGGCTCCAGTCGACAAAGACCTTATTCACGCGCAGGGCTTTCTTCATATCAGAAACTACCTGATCAGGATGGCGTTCTTCCAGCAGTTGCGCAATGGCTTTAGCGAAAGGCTTGGTCTGGTCATACGTCACAGTGGTATTTAAGGGAACATACAGTTGCAGTCCCTTGGACCCGGAAGTCTTGGCAAAAGACTGCAACCCAAGCTGCTCAAAGATATCGCGAATCCACAGTCCCACCTGGCAGCATTGCACAATGTTGGCGGGAGCGCCGGGATCAAGATCAAAAGCAATGACCGTGGGACGCTTTACATCCGCGGCGCGAGCCAGCGAGGTATGTAGTTCAATGTCCGCAAGATTGGCCAGCCAGACCAGCGTGGGCAAATCTGCGGCCACACAGTAATCCATGAAGCGGTTATTGCCCTCGCTCCAGACCTTGACCGTTTTCATCCAGGAAGGACGGTACTTGGGGCAGTTCTTCTCATAAAAAAACATCCCATCCACTCCATTGGGATAGCGCTTAAGGGTGAGAGCCCGTTCGGCCAGGTGAGGCAGGAGCACCGGAGAGATGCGGGTGTAGTAATCGATCAACTGGCCTTTGGTAAAACCAGTTTTGGGATAAAGAACCTTTTCGAGATTTGAGAATTTGATCTCGCGGCCTTCAACCTGAAGCACGGACTCTTGCTTCGCCATTTTTGGCTCCTGCTTTTTAGATGCGTCGATGGGACGAGCGCACCAGCACAAACGGAGCTGCTGGTTGCGCATTTTTCAGTGTAGTTCAACAACATGGCAGCCGAATTAACCATCTAAGTCGTGATGTCGGAAGGACAGGAAAAAGCGCTGCCGGTAAGTTCATCAGAACCCCCGGCGTTTTGCAAACAGCAGGAATCGCTGTTTCGCGAGGTAATCCAGTTGCTGGAAAGCAACCACGTGCCCTTTGTTATTTCGGGCGCTTTCGCCCTGCATGAGCACACAGGCATATGGCGCGATACTAAAGATCTGGACCTGTTTCTTCCCGCGCAGGAAGTGGGGCACGCGCTTCATCTGCTGGAAAAGCACGGCTTTGAGACCGAAATACTCGACTCCGTCTGGCTGGCCAAGGCCAAACGCGATGGGTTCTTTGTGGATCTGATCACGGGCATGAGCAACGCTGTCTTGCGCGTGGATTATTCGTGGATACGGCATGCCAGCCGGGCTGAGGTGTTTGGAATGTCCGTACGGGTGCTGGCGCCAGAAGAGCTGATAGCGTCCAAGATTTTTGTTACGCGGCGCGAGCGTTTTGATGGGGCCGATATCTGCCACGTCATTTATGGCACTCGCGGAAAATTTGACTGGCAACGCCTGATGAGCCTGATTGGCGACCAATGGGAAATGCTGTTCTGGAGCCTGGTGCTTTACCACTACGTTTATCCGGCCAACTCCGACTTTGTGCCGGCAGAAATCTGGGCAGAGCTGCTGCAGCGTTTCCACGTTGAACTTGCCCATCCGAATAAGGGCGCGGATTTCCGGGGCAGCCTGATCGATGACAAGATGTTTGCGATCGACGTAGCGGAATGGGGTAAACGCGACATTCTGGAAGAGTGCCGCAGCAAAGCAGAATTGATCACTCGGGACACCGAGGAAGCAGCTTAAGGCATTTGTAAATCAATTATGAGAATTGCAGCCACAGCCGACTTGCACTATTCACCGCAAGGTTATGACCGCATCCGCGAGCCGTTATCCCATGTGAAAGATGAGGCCGATGTGCTGGTGATTGCAGGCGATCTCACCAACTATGGCAAGCCGGAAGAGATGCATTCGCTTCTGAACGCTTTGTTACGTTTGCGCATTCCCATTGTGGCGGTGCTGGGCAATCACGATTACGAGACCGACCAGCAAGACGAGCTAATGAAGATGATGACCACAGAGGGCATCAAGGTGCTGGATGGTAGCAGCTATGAACGCGATGGTGTAGGCTTTGCCGGAGCCAAGGGTTTCCCGGGCGGTTTTGGCCGTGGCATGCTGACGGCATTTGGCGAGAAAGAAATCAAGGCCTTTGTTCAAGCCGGGCTGGACGAGACGCTCAAACTGGAGCGTGCGCTCACCATGCTGAGCACATCGAAAATCGTGATTGTGACCCACTACGCGCCGATCTGCGAAACGGTTGAGGGCGAACGCCTGGAAATTCTTCCATTTCTTGGCAGCTCGCGTCTGGCAGAAGTGATTGACCGCCATCAAGCAGTGATCGCATTTCACGGCCACGCACACCATGGAAAACCCGACGGTAAAACCATTGGCGGCGTGCCGGTTCACAATGTCGCGTTGTCCATACTGATGGCGCAAAATCCGCCATGCCCTTACAGGGTCTTTGACGTTTAGCAAGCAGCAGTCAGCAACAGCAGACAGCAATCAGCACTCAGCAATCAGCCCCTGAGGCATTTTTGGTATTCCAGAATTTTTAGCACTTCACTCTATTGTTTTTGATCTGTATTTTATCCACGCTGAGCTCCGGCAATTCCTCTCTGCTAGTATTATTCTCGAGTGAAATCCACTGGATCTAAAGTAGTCCGCATTGAAGCGGAAGCCTTGCGTGAACTGGCAAACCGCATTGACGGCGCCATGGCGCAGGATTTTGTACGCGCGGTGGAGTGCCTGGATTCATGCGGCGGGCGCGTAGTAGTCACCGGCATGGGCAAGAGCGGGATTATCGCGCGCAAGATTGCCGCCACGCTTAGTTCCACCGGCACACCGGCGCTGTATCTGCATCCTGCCGAGGCGGTGCATGGCGATCTGGGCATGCTGGTGCCGGGCGATGTGGTGCTGGCGCTTTCTTCCAGCGGCGAGACGGAAGAAATACTGCAATTGCTGGTGACGATCCGCCGCATCGGCAGCAAGCTAATAACCATTACCGGCGACAAACTTTATCCCGCAAATTCCCAGAAACCATCCACGCTGGCCCAGGCGGCAGACATTGCGCTTGATTGCTCCATTGATCAGGAAGCCTGTTCACTGGGGCTTGCGCCGACAGCTTCGACGACTGCAATGCTGGCGCTGGGAGATGCGCTTGCCGTGGCGCTTTCAGAGAAACGTGGCTTCAAAGAAGAGGATTTTGCGCATCTGCATCCGGGCGGCAAACTGGGCAAGAAGTTTGCCCGCGTTTCACAGCTGATGCATAGCGGCGATGCAGTTCCACGAGTCCTGCGGACGACCACGATGGCGGACGTGATCTATGAAATGTCACGTAAGGGGCTAGGCATTACCACGGTGGTGGAAGACAACAAGCTGCTGGGCGTGATCAGCGACGGTGATCTGCGCCGGTTACTGGAGAAACGCAAAGATGTACTCAGCTTGAACGCCGGCGATTGCCTGGTGGCTAATCCAAAAACTATTCAACCGGATGAATTCGCCATGACCGCTCTGAACATCATGGAGCAAAAGAAAATCACTTCCCTGGTTGTGACCAGTACAGACGGCGCGGTGGAAGGGGTTATCCATCTGCATGATTTGTGGGGAACACAGATGGTTTAAAAGCAGTAATTAGTATTTAGTAATTAGCTATTAGCTTTTGGCTTGTCTGTTGCATTATTTTGTGCAGAGCGAAGAAGCTGAAAGCCAAGCACTAAATACCTTAACTACTTTCTTATGTCTATTGAGCGCGCAGAAAAAATTAAAGTGATTCTTTTCGATGTGGATGGCGTTCTCACGGACGGCTCCATCTGGCTCTTCCCTGCTCCGGCGTCCGCGCCGCGCAGCACTGACTCGCACGTGCAAAAGCATGCTGATTCGCCGGGGTTCGGTATTATCAGCCAGAACATGATTGAAGCCAAGGGCTTCAACGCGCACGACGGCACAGCTATTTCTCTGGCCCGACTGGGCGGGATAAAAACCGGCATGGTGACCAAGCGTATTTCAGAAACCGTGGCTTTGCGCGCGCGTGATTTGAAGATTGATTTTCTGCATCAGGGCGCGCAGAACAAGTCAGACAGCCTGGACAAGATCCTGGCGGAGAGCGGCTTTAGTGAAGAGCAAATTGCCTATGTCGGCGATGATGTGATTGATTTACCCATCATGAGGCGCTGCGGCCTGGCAATTGCGGTGGCGAATGCGCGTCCGCAGGTAAAGGCGATTGCGCATCACGAAACGCCTTCCATTGGCGGCCATGGCGCGGCCCGCGATGCGGTGGAGTATATTCTTGAAGCTCAGGGAACGCTGGAGAGAGTGATTGACGCGTATATTCACGCGAGGACGTCAATCAGGGAGCAGTAGTGCCTGTAACGCACTTACCTCACGCTTAACGGCGCTCGGTGCTGCTCAGGATGACAGAGGTTTACGGATACGTTGCCAAATAATTTATCTGTGGGACGAAACCGGCAATTTGAGTTCTTTTTAAGAATGGCAATTTTCATCGAGCTGGCGAGAATTTTGTCTTTGTGAGAACTCCCTGATGCTGCATGATGAGAAACGGCAGTATCGGGGTCCTTCGACTTGCCCTTTGTCGCTACCGCTCCTGCGGGCGGCGCTCAGGATGACAGGGTATGTGGTTCCACTGTTCAAACAATTTATTGGGTGAGGACGACACTTGCAATTTGAGTTCTTTTTAAAAGGTCATTGTTTCATGGCGCGGCGCAATTAATTTGTCTCGTGAGAACTCCCTGATGCTGCATGAAAAGGGATGCTGCACCGGGGTCCTTCGGAGTTCCCTCGACTTCGCTCGGGATTTCGTCTGCGGGCTCATACGCCCGCAACCCGACTCAACTTCGACTCTACCTCACGCCTAACGGCGCTCGGTGCCGCTCAGAATGACAGGGGTTTACGATCACGCTATTCCAGCAATTTCATGAAATTTAGTTGTCGCACTTACGTTTTGAAGCAACGCGACTACAACTAATCGCGACAACAACTAATTAACGACAAAAGAAATGACCCACCGGTTTCCCTGCCAAAACGCTTACGCGTCGAACCGGTGGATCAATTTTTTAGCTGCCAGGTACTGCAGCTACATACATTAGAAGCAGCAGCTTGGAAAAGGTTGCCGACGTGAATGAAATTTACCTGCGGCCGAGCGCCACGAGAACTCTGTGCCGTATATTCAAGCGTCCATCACTCCGCGTTTTAAATACCCACCAGGCCTGCAATCCTAGTTTGAGTTACAAGCCTAGTTTGAGTTATTCGAAGGCGGCGGCTTGAGCGAGTGCAAGAAAACGATGAAATCCGGGTCTTTGCGCAAGCTGGCAAACTCGTTGTCACGGAGCGCGCTCTTTGTCGGATAGCCTTCCTCATTCGCTTTGCTCAGGTAAAAGCGGCAATGCTGCTCATCTCCATGCTGGCCGTACATCTGGGCCATTACGTAATGAAAATGCCCGAGATCATTGGAACCAACCAGGCGAATAGAAATAGCGGCGGAGGATGACTGGCGCTGAAAAATATCCGGATCCAGGGCGACGGCCCGCTGATATTCCCTGGTGGCGCGATCAAAATCCTTCTCAGAGAAATAGGCTCCGCCCAGATTGCTATGGAAGCTGGCATTCGCTTCATTGAGCTTGATGGCTTTCTTATATTCCTTTATTGCCGCGCCATATCTCCTGGAGTTGTAATAGAGCGCACCCAGATTGTTATAGGCTTCGGGGTAATCTTTGTTTTCTTTGATGGCGTGCTGGAATTCTTTTTTCGCTTCCGAATCCCGCCGCAGTTGCAAAAGACACATACCAATTTTGTTGTGCAGCACGGCGTTATCAGACTTCTTGAGGGCAGCATGATAGTAGTCAATGGAGTCCAAATATGCTTTTTGCGCGCGTAGCTGGTCGGCCTGCGTTTCCAGTTCAGCCAGGGTAGCGTTTTCTGGTGGCGGCGGGACACGGACTTGTGAAGGGGAATCTGCTGCGGACGGTTCTTGTGCGCTCAAAGGCAATGCCAGAGCCAACAAGCTGATGATGAGTAACAAGCGACTAAAGTGACCTAAACTGAAATGACCCAAAGTTAAGTAACCCATGAGAGGCCTCCCTATTGCGGCCGGTCCTTGCTGGGATTAGGAGTGGCCGCAGGCTTGATGCCATTATTATCGCCCTTATTGTCAGTATTGGAACCACCAAAAATCTTGCCCCAGAAGCCTTTTTTCTTCTTGTCCTGATCCTGGTTCTGGACCGAATTTTGCGGCACCGAGGACGGTTGCCCCGGATTAGGGGCAGTAGTCCCATTACCTATACCTGTATTAGACGCCGGAGGGGTAGGAGTCGGCTTAGGCTCAATACCAAAAATTCTCTGAAAAACGTTACCGTGGCCGGATTGTTCACAGGTTTGAGTGGGTTGAGTGCCATCAATAAAGGCCGTGGTGTAGTCGTCCGGGCAGGCCGGGGTGGCAATTTCATTGGTGGCACGGTCCAGGGTGAGTTCCACAACGCCCTGGGGCGGAGTGAACGGTTTTGTATCTGAATAGTTCGGCAGGTCTACGGCCCGCTTCATAAACTCAGTCCAGATGGGCAAGGCGATCGAAGCGCCGCTTAGGTGAATATCACTATAGTCGTCATATCCCACCCATACGATGCAGAGCAGGTTTGAGGTATAGCCGGCAAACCAGCCATCGTGCGAGCTACCGGTCTTTCCGGCTGCGGGAGCCATAAATTTACGGGCCCGGACGCCAGCCACCCCGGCTGCCGTACCGTTATTGATGACGCCCTGAAGCATATCCGTCATTACGTAAGAGACGCGGGGGTCCAGAACCTGGCTTTTTTGGGGTTGAAAATTATCGACAACGTCACCGTTCGCGTCGCGGACGGAGCGGAACATAATGGGCGTAATTCGCTGCCCGTTATTGGTGAAGATGGTATAGGCAGAAGCCATTTCCATGGGCGTGGCGTCATAGGATCCCAGGGCCATGGCAGGCGTGGCCTTGACGGAAGAAATTCCAGCAGTTTTGGCAAGGTTTGCCACTTTGTCATAGCCCACCATCTCAGCGACTTTGACGGTAGCATTATTCAACGAGTGCGCCAGAGCGAACTGGGCTGTTACCTGTCCGTGGTATTCCTCTTTGTAGTTACGCGGTGTGTAAACATCATCACCGTTGATGAAAGCCGTAGGGGAATCATCCACCAGGCTGGACGGAGTAAAAATTGGCTGCTCATTGGTTACAGCATTATTGATGGCGGCCGCAAAGACGAATGGTTTAAAGATTGATCCAGTGGGACGCTTGGCGATGGCGTGGTTCAACTGGCTGAAGCCATAATTTCTTCCGCCAACGAGTGCAAGAACTTCGCCGGTATGTGGATCAAGCGCTACCAATGCTACCTGCGGGATTGGTCCCGGCATCACCTTGGTTTCAAACTTGTTCTTGCCGACTTTTACTTTTTTGGTGCGCAGCTTGTTTACCTGCGCATCCACTTCTTTCAACCCGATATCGACAGCCTGGGCCGCCGCCTGCTGCAATGCAGGATCCAGCGTGGTGTAAATGCGATAGCCATCAGAGTTCAGATCTTCATCACCATATTTGCTGACCAGCTGTTCACGGATCAGGTCAACGAAGTATGGCGCGTCACTGGCCTCCACATTTTGCGGAGCAAGCTTGAGCGGAGTTGCTTTAGCAACGTCAGCCTGGCTACGCGTGATGGAGCCTGTCTCTACCATGGCTTCCAGAACAAGATTGCGTCTATCCTGCGCGCGCTCCGGATGCCGGTAAGGAGAGAGATAACTGGGCCGCTGAACGAGGCCTGCGAGCATGGCGGCTTCTGGCAGTGTGATGTCTTTCAGGTCTTTACTGAAGTAAGCCTGCGCAGCTTCACCAAAGCCGGTGATGGTGAATGAGCCGCGCTGTCCCATATCCACCTGGTTGGCGTAAAGCTCAAAAATCTGTTTCTTGGAGAAACGCTGCTCCAGTTCGATGGAGATCAAAATCTCAGTGAGCTTGCGCTTCAGCTTTTTCTCCGGCGAAAGAAAGAAGCCACGTGCCACCTGCATGGTGATAGTGGATCCACCCTGCCGATTGCCGCCCTGGCGCAGATCGATCCAGCCGGCTTGCATCAGCCGCCAGTAATTCACACCGCTGTGGTGAAAGAAACGGCGGTCCTCAATTGAGGTGACAGCATCCACCATGATTTTGGGGATATCGTCATACTTGACGAGACGCCGCTTGGAGCGCGCCTGGCTATCAAACAAGCCGGTTACGAGCTGAGGCTCAATTTCATAAGCAGTAAGGTTGTCGCCGCTGTCGCCAAGGGAGGCGATTTTATCGACGCGACCATCTGAGATGCGAACCACGGCGCCTTCAGCGTTGTAATAAGACTCTTCGCCGGGCTTGACCTCAATGGCATCCTTCATCACCTTGTAGACGCCAAACTTTGACTTGCCCTGCTCGCCGACCTCAGTGTATCCGGCATGGCGCAGGTAGTTGGCAATCTCCCGGGGATCAGCTTTTTGGCCAATGCGGATACTGCGCGGCTGGGCGTAAATTTTTGCCGAATTGGTGAAAATGGGCCCGTAAAAACGTTTTTCGACGATCTTCTGATACTTGATGTAGTAGAAGGAAAAAACGCCGAACAGTACAAGTGAAATGATGAGAAAAGCAGCCAACCCGGCACGAAAAAACGGGTTCTGCAGGCTGCCACGAAGACCTTTGACACGAGGAATTTTTATTTTTATTGCCATGTTCCAAGTAGGCGGAGTACGCCGTCTATTTCTCTCAGACGCATGGGCGGGCCAGAGCGTTACCTGCGCTGGTGCTGAGAAGGTTTCAGAGTTTCTATTATATCCGTTTATTCAGTGAATTGGCGGTAAAGTCCAAATCAACCGGATGAACCATCATTTCCACATGAATACGGTACTTGACGCTGATTCCAAGGCCGTCCTGCGTTCGCGTGACGACTACCTGATCTTCCCTAAGTTGAATATCTTCCGTCGCAGCTTTTCTGACAACGACCTTGCGGAGATCATCCTCTGATATCTGGTTATAACTGTTCTTACGCGCGATGTCATCGAGCTCGTCCTGCAATTGATAATTGTTGAAGTACGGGGGAATCAGATTCCAGGCTACATAAAAGAAGCCCGCAACAAATGCGATTCCGATCAATCCTTTTAGTTTTCCCATAGAGCCAACCGCAAGTCTCCTTCAAGACCGCACCAACTGCATAAAAGTGGTGTCAATGCCGGGGATGTTAGCATCCTCTGATTTGCGTGTCGAGCGGGAAACCACCTCGACTTTCCCTTCCGTAACCTTCTTGCCAACGTTGATCCGGTAAGGTATTCCCACTAGATCAGCGTCCTTGAACTTGACCCCAGCGCGCTCATCGCGATCATCCATCAGCACACTAAAGCCAGCGCTTTCCAGCTTTTGCCCAATCTCTTCCGACGCCACCATCAGCGCGGGATCCTTCACATTTGTCGGCGTTATTACTACGTCAAACGGCGCAATCTGCGTGGGCAGCCAGAAACCGTCAGCATCGTTATTCTGTTCGATCGCCGCCGTCAAAATCCGCTCCACGCCGATACCATAACAGCCCATAATTGGCGCGACCTCTTTACCATCTTTATCCAGCACAGTTGCGCCCATCGACTTCGAATACTTGTAACCCAGCTTAAAGATGTGCCCAATTTCCATCGCATTGCCCACGATGAGCGCCTCTCCGCAGTTCGGACACCCTTCCCCTCGCGACACATTGCGCAAGTCCACCCATTCCGTAGGATAGAAATCCTTGAGCGGCGTAACATTCTTCAGGTGGTAATTTTCCTTGTTCGCGCCGGTCACCAGATTCTTGCGACCCTTCAACGCCGTATCCGCCAGCATCAGCGGCAGCGCTTCCAGGATGATCGCCTGCGTCACGCTTCCGATCTGTGATCCGCTGGCCAGCGCCGGCACTTTCACCGGGCCCAGATATCCCGCGGGCGACATAAATACCCGCTGGATCTCTTCTTCATGCATCGGTCTGAATTCTTTGCCGTCCAGCGCCGTGGTGAGCTTGGCTTCATTCAGTGTGTGATCGCCGCGGAGCAATACAATCACTGGCCTGATTCTCTGCTGCCCCGGATTCTTCTTGTCCGGCTCAATCTGCATCAGCGCCAGCGTCTTGATCTTCTGCGTCGGCGAGACACCCAGAAACTTCGCGACCTCTTCAATCGTCTTCATGCCCGGCGTGTGCACGAGCTCCGGCTCACCATCACCCGGCAAATCTTCCACCGTGGCTAGTTTTGAAGTTGCTTTCTCCTGGTTCGCAGCATAGCCGCATTTTTCGCAGCTCACCACCATGTCTTCACCGGCGTCTGTCATGCTCATAAACTCATGGGACATCGATCCGCCCATCGATCCCGAGTGCGCTTCCACCACTGCATACTTCAATCCGCAGCGATCAAATATCCTGCGATACGTCTCATAATGCTTCTGATAGCTCACATCCAGCCCAGCCTGGTCGATATCGAATGAATACGAATCTTTCATCGTGAACTGGCGCACGCGTATCAATCCCGACTTCGGCCGCGGCTCGTCTCTAAACTTGTTCTGTATCTGATACCAGATCTGCGGCAGCTGCTTGTAACTGCGCAGCTCTTTGCGGGCAATATCGGTCATGATTTCTTCATGCGTCATGCCCAGGCACAGGTCGGCGCCTTTGCGGTCTTTCAGACGAAACATGTTGTCGCCCATTACCTGCCAGCGTCCGCTCTGCTCCCATAACTCGCGTGGATGAATCGCCGGCAGCAAAAACTCCTGGCCAATCTTATTCATCTCTTCGCGGATCACCTCAGTAATCTTCTGTATTGACCGCTGTCCCATGAATAGATAGGAGTAAATCCCGGCGCCCAATTGCCGTATATACCCTGAGCGGACCAGAAACTTGTGGCTGGCGACCTCGGCGTCCGAAGGCGCCTCGCGTAGCGTGGGAATAAAAAGTTGTGACCAACGATGCATGGTGTCTTAAACCTTTTCCTGTGAACAGACGTGCTGTTTTGGGTGAACAGTTATTGTAACAAGGAGAGATGAGATCGGGAGATCACGCGTGATCACCTGATCTCCACGTCTCCGTGGCGGGTTTGTCTTTTCCCATCAGTGTCATCAGTGAAAATCAGTGGTGAGGTTTTACTTCGGCGATCTTCGGCAATGCGGGATTATGGCAATCTTTCGTAGGCTTCATCCCGCGTATGCACCAGGATAAGATTCGGTCGCGACGATAACGCAAGGTCCTTAAACTTGCTCACCATTTGCACCAGCGCTGCGGATGGCGCCACCACAATATGCACCACTGAGCTGCTATACAGGCTGGGAGCTGACGCCATCGCGGCCAGCGTGGCATTGGAGATATCTGCCTCGGTCACCGCGCTGAAATCGACAATCTCACTGTAATCAGGATTGAAATCAGGGTCGGACATTATGGCTGACCGATGGTTTAGCAGCTCCACATCCGTGATTTTTCCGTAAAACGCGGAATACACAACTTTACGCCGGGAATCGATCTTGAGGACAACTGGCATGAGTGGATTGATTAATTTTTCAGGTGGTTGCTTGCCCTATTTTCCCACAATCATGTGCTTTTTGTAATCCGTGACAAAACCCTTGAAACACAGAGGAACGGAGTAAGCGGAGGTGAGACCAGGCGATCGCGCGTCATCGGGACATGGAGGAATCGAAAATCAAAAGCCTAGTGGTTGAATGTTTTCAGGTTCGTTTGATCCGCGTTCATCCGCGGTAATCTGCGGCGAAAGATTTTTCGTTTCGGACGAAGCATGCGGCTAAACTGCTTTTGATCGGATATTGGGAGCTGCAGCGGCGGCGGGCCGGCTGGCCTCATGGGAATGCCCTGAATCTGCCAGCACTTCCCGCAGCACGCTATCAATCACATCCACTGACTGCCGGACAGAGTCCGTGGCCTCTGCCTGCGCCACGTAGGTAAGGCATTCAATCGCTTGCAGAGCATTGCGGATCCGGTCATTCATTTGCAGGATCATTTCCATGCGGCGAACCATCTCAAGCTGTCTTTCACGGACGGCCAGCTGCCAGCGCAGGGCAAAAATAAATGTCACTGCCGTGGCAATGCATGTACCCACAATCCGCAACGGCCCGGTCCGATGAAGCCAGTCATCGTATATCAGCCACTGCATGAGCAGCGACCCTGCCAGCACACCCACGGCCGCCCCAGCCGCAATCAGGACAATCTTCGCCCGCGACCAGATAGGACGAGTTGAGTGAGTTTTCTTCATCACAGGAATCAGGATGACAAGAATGATTTTACCAACGCCCTCATCAGAAAACCACGAATCCTGAAGTCGTCCGGTTCTCATTCTTTGTTCATGGACGAGCACGGCGGCGTGGGAGACGAGCAAATGCATTTTGCCGCAGATTTGCGCGGATATAGAGAAGAGAATGTCAGGGATTTTTTATAAACAATTAAAACCTGTCATTCTGAGCGGAGCGCCGCCAGGCATATTGCTGTCTTTCTAAATGAGGGGCGCGTAGTCGAAGTTGAGCCGGGTTGCGGGCGTTTGAGCCCGCAGCCTAAATCCCGAGCGTAGTCGAGGAAACCAGATCTTGCCATTGAGGTAATTCCTACATTTCCGATCACCCGATGTCCCGATTACCAAATCACACGTTCTTCCTTCTCCGCGTCTCCGTGGTGGTTTTCTTTTCTGATCAGTGTGATCAGTGCAAATCAGTGGTAAGTTTTTGATCCGCGTTCATCCGCGAAAATCTGCGGCAAAATGCTTTTGCTGTTCTCCGCGTCTCCGCGCCTCCGTGGTAGATTTTGGTTTTCACTGAAAGCTGACCGCTGTCCTCAGCTCAACCACATCCAGCGGACACTCCGGCCAATTATGCCTCCAGCAGACAATCACATCGCACTCGCCCGCCTCATGCATATGCTTCAAAAAATTCCGGCTCTCATATTCAAACTCAATCCTTACCCGCTCCCATCGGCCTTCTTCCACCTGCGTCAACGCCTCACAATCCGGGAACTCCGTCTGTATCCTCAACACCACAAAACCCAGCTTCTCCGCCATCACGCCAAACAGAAAAATCACTCCTTGCTCATTCACCGGTCCGCAAACCAGCGGACACGGCCGCATCAATGGTCCATAAACCGCGCGCTCTTTCTTTGCCTTCCTCGTATCATCCGGCCCTTTCGCAGCCGCTGACTTTATGGCCCGTTCCAGATCAAATGGCCCTTGAGCTTCCACAATCTCCAATACATCTTTCCACTCTTCCGCACAGCCCTGCTCTTCCGCAAATTGCTTCAATCCCAAAGGGGCCTGCTTCCAACTGCCAAACCGTGTCACCAGCGGACGCACGCTGTACTGGCTTGCAATTTCATACTCAGCAATCGTTGGCAGTTTCTTGCGTGTGCGGACGATCCTGGCCCAGTCCCGGAACAACTCATCCATGCTTACCCGATACCCGCTGCCACTTCCTGCCAGTTCGCACTCGGCCAGCAATCCAGCGTATGTGCCAAAATGCCATCGAATCTGTTTCCGGCTCACGCTCGTTTGTTTCATCAGCTCAATGTGGGTGGGCACATGCCCCAACTTCTCCGTACACTCCAGCACCGCGTCGATAATCTGCTGCTTGGTCATGGTCTTGGCTCCAATAAAAAAGCCACCCCATCTGGGTGGCTCTTTAAGATTTTGATCTTTTAAAGATTTTGATTTTTTAGATGTTTGGCCAAAAGGCCAAAAGCTAATGGCTAAAAGCTAGCGGCCGTAGGCCGCACACACTTCCCCGACCCAATTCCTCCACAGAGCTGTGAAGGGAGAAAACAGCCTGAACACAAAAGCTAAGAGCCAAAGGCCAATAGCTAAAAGACCGCTTTCTGGTTGCAGGCCTTTTCGGGTTTCCCCACGTCTGCCAAATTGCCTGGCCGACCCGTTCCCATCCGACGCCGCTCTCGCCGGGAACCATACGTAGAATAAGCGAAAGTTGGGTTTAAAGTCAAGAGCAAAACATGCATAAAATGCAGTCGCAGCAAAAAAGCTCTCAAATATCCACCAACTAAAACCCTGTCATTCTGAGCGACGCCCGACGGAGCATAGCGACAAAGGGCAAGTCGAAGAACCCCCGTGCAGTATCCTTTTCCATGCCGATTCAGGGAGTTCTCACCGAACTCAGATTTTGGCAACTGCTCGCGTTCATCCGCGAAAATCCGCGGTAATTCTTGCATCTCCTTCGTGATCCTTCGTGTCCTCTGTGGTTCACTGCTTCACAAAAAAAGGGCAGCTTTCGCTGCCCTCTCAACTAAACTACATTCCTTACGGCCGCGTATCAATGACCGTTGTAACATTCCCTCCGGGTACATCGAGCAGGAAGTTCGGGCTGGCGATATACAGCGAGTGATGCACCAGATCGATCACGGAATCTGCCGGGCTGGGCTCAACCGGCAAACGGTTAATGATCTGCCGTGTATTGCCGTCAATTATGTCGACCACATCCTGGGGCTGGAATGACGTCGCGACATAAATCCGGTTGGTAAAAGGATTCACCGCAACCGGACCCGGGCTCTGGTCGGTCAGTATTGTCCCGATCACCGTGTTCGTGTTGGTATCAATAATCGACAGAGTGTCGGTGTCTGGAGTGAACCCCTGATTGGAGGCATATGCCAGATGCCGCAGGAAATCAATGCCCACGCTGGTGGTGAAATTCCCTGTTTGTATCTGGGCAATCAGCGCATCGGTCTTTCCATCAAACACAAATACCTGTCCAATGAAGTTTTGCGAAGGCACATACACGCGGTTATTAAAGATATCAACCGTAGCTTTCAGGGCCAGCGGCACGGAAAGCGTGTTGCTCACGGTATTGGTCTTCCCATCGATAATGGTCACGGTACTGGGAAACAGCGCGCTCACATAAATTTTGTTGGTCCGGGGATTCACGGCAATCCCGTTGGCGGCAGGCGCCGGAATGTGGGTAAGGATCTGGTTTCCATGCTGAATATCTACAACATAGACCAGGCCGGCCCGTGGATCGCTTGCGTACAACCTGGAAGTAACCGGGTTGACTGCCACTCCATCGAATTCTGGAAGCTGGCCGTCTGGTCCGGGCGGAAATGTGATGGTATCCACCACCGTGTTCGTTTCTTCACTGATTACCTGGATGGTTGGCGTGAAGAAGCTGGCAACATAGACGCGCCGGGTGATGGGATCGGCATCGACCGCACTTGGCTCGGAGCCTGGAATGGTGGTAACGATTGATTCGGCGAAGCACTGGCCTGCAATGAGCAGGGCCGGTAGAAATGCGGTGATTTGTAACAGACGTTTTATGGGTTTCATTTTCCTTATACCTTTCTCCCTGTACACCGCGCTTCCTAGGGGTGCGGTAATCGCCTGCGTGCAGGTACTCTGAATTTTCCTGAAAAGTGAGATGCTGCTGAATTTTTGGCAGGATGTCATCGTCGCGTGCGCCTCGTCCCAACAGAGAGAAATATATTTACTTAGAAAAGGTATTAAGGTGAGCTGCTGCTCACTGCCTTTTGCGGATACATGGCATCAGATTGGGAAAAAGAATGGCAAATCCAGCACGACGCATGCTATAGAAGGGTAGCCATTGTAAAGAAACGTCAATTATTGGAAAAGACTTGTTCGGTACATCTTACTGAAACACAACTATTTGCCGGTTTTGTGTTTGTACTGTTAACGAAAGCCGGATTGAATATGCGGGTAGCTGGATTTGGCAAAAATCCGCGATGACGTTCCGGCACTCTGGAGGGGGTTCCAAAAAAAATGCGATATCTAAAATATTTAACGCTTCTGGCTCTTCTGGCGCTGCCCGTGGCCTATGCACAGGCGCAAGTTTCGGTCGGCGTACAGGTCGGACCGGTTTACGGCACTTACAACGCGCCTCCGGTGTGCGAGTACGGATTTTATCCTGATTATCCGTACGGCTGCGCGCCCTATGGCTATTACGGTCCACAGTATTTTGTCGGTGGTGTGTTCATCGGCGTTGGACCATGGGCCAACTTCTACTATACGCATGCCTCCTTCTACCGGCCTTATTACTTCAACCGTGGCTTTGGCGTCCATGACGGATTCCGCAGCTTCGGCGGCAATGACAGATTCCGGGGTAGCGAAGGCCGCGGCTTCAGCGGCGGCAGCGAGCGTGCCTTTAGAGGAGATGACCACGGCGGGTTCCGCGATAGTGGATACCGCAGCTTTAACGGCGGCGGTCGTGGATCATACGATGGTGGTGGCCGATCCTACAATGGCGGTGGCTCCTACAACAATGGTGGTTCGCACTACGGCGGTGGATCCTACAACAACGGCGGCTCGCACTACGGTGGCGGCTCCTACAACAGCGGCGGATCGCATAACGGTGGTTCATACAACGGCGGAGGCAAATCCTACGGCGGTGGCGGTGGTTCCTCCTACGGCAGCGGTGGCGGCTCTTACAATAACGGTGGATCGCACATGGGTGGCGGCTCATACAACGGCGGAGGCAAATCCTACGGCGGTGGCGGCGGTTCCTCCTACGGCGGCGGTGGCGGATCTTATAAAGGCGGCGGATCACACATGGGTGGCGGCTCCTACAACGGCGGTGGTAAATCCTACGGCGGCGGTGGTGGATCCTCCTACGGCAGCGGTGGCGGATCTTATAAAGGCGGCGGATCACACATGGGTGGCGGTTCCTACAGCAGCGGTGGATCACACAATGGCGGCGGTAAATCTTACAGCGGCGGTGGATCACACAGCAGCGGTGGATCACACAACAGTGGCGGCTCTTATGGAGGGCATCGCTAAGAAGCGCTGAAATCTCTTTCCAGAAAATCAACTCGAACGGCTGGCATTCACATTGCCTGCCGTTTTCTTTTGCGCATCAAAGCTGATGGTCCAGCGTGATTTTGTAATCAAGTATTCCTTCGCAAATTTGCGATTGACACGAACTAATTCAACAGTTCAAGATAATGCTACACCCCCTACATTACAGATATCTTTGCCAGGAATAGTATGGGACAAAACTGGAACAAACTTGCTTTAGCTATAGCGATAGTTTTAAGTTCGTTTACTGCAAACAGCCAACAACCTGCAACTTCTAGCTCTACTCCGCCGGCGGCGACCGAAGACAAGATTAAGCCCGGCGTCCTGATTCAGGCCGAGATGATCAGCGTGCTTGACGCAAAGAAAAATCATGCCGGCGATATATTTGAGGCACGGGTTTGGAGTGATGTGTGGGGCCAAAGCAAAATCATTCTGCCTCACGATACAAAAATTACGGGACGCGTGCTGGATGCGCAGCCACGCACCAAAGCCAATCCAGAATCAAAGCTGACGATTACCCTGGATAAGGCTGTTCTCAAGGACGGCTCTGAACTGCCCTTGCGTGGCGTGGTGCAAGGTGCTGAGCTCCCAGCAGCCGCTGTAAATGCATCGCAAAACACTTCTACCTTCAGCACTGCGCGGGCCTCAGGCAACTCAACAACTCAGGATTCACACGGTGACCCGGGTGATCGGTCATTTGGAGGACGGCAGATACAGCTGAAGAAAAACCCAATCTCACCGTTTGGTCCATCCGGAGTTCCAATCCCGGATATGACTGCACAGAGCGACTCTTCCGGAACGCTTACGTCATTCACTTCGACCAAAAACAATGTGAGAATCCAGAGCCACGCTACGATCAACGTATACATAACGCGCACAGCAGAATAACCAGCCAGGACGGCTTTCACATTGGGGTCGTTCATCGCGCGCAGATATGCGCAAAAGGCAAGCTTCGTCCGCAAACATCCTTCATCCCCATCCGTCTTATACAATGACCAATGTTCCGGGAGGAGAGTATTGATGCGCAATTACATTTACAAGCTGAGTGGAATCCTGTTACTGACCGCCGCGGTGGCCTGGGGACAGGCCGCCAGTCCCACGCCGACCCCCAAAACCCCTGCAGGCTCGAAAAAAATCGATCCCGGCAAGACCACGCCTGCGGCTAACCCTGCGCCGGCGGCAGCCAGCGATGCGGACCAGCGTCCAGCACCCAAGTTTGAGATTGGCAACCTGGATAAGACGATTGATCCGTGCGTGGATTTTTATCAGTTCGCCTGTGGCAACTGGATCAAGAATAATCCCATTCCCGGCGACCAGTCATCATGGGAGAGTTTTGGTGAAGTGTATGAGCATAATCTGATCGTCCTGCGGCAAGTGCTGGAGAAAGCCAGCGTCAATACTCCTGGACGCAGCCCGGTGCAGCAAAAGATTGGCGATTTTTATGCCTCATGCATGGATGAAGCCGCGGCCAACAAAGCCGGCTATACCCCGCTCAAACCGGAACTGGACCGCATTGCGGCCATCAAAGACAAGGTACAGATGATGGAATTGATGTCGCGGCAGCAGCTGAAAGGTCCGAATCCGCTGCTTGGATTTGGTGCAGGTCCGGATCTGCACAATGCGGAGCTAACCACCGCGAGCATTGATCAGGCTGGAATCAGTCTTCCCGATCGCGACTACTATTTGAAAGACGACGCGCCGACCCTGGAGATCCGCAAAGCGTTTGTCGAGCACATGAAAAAAATGTTTGCGCTGATGGGAGAATCACCGGAGCAGGCGGCCAAGAGCGCAGATACTGTCCTGAAGATTGAAACCGATTTAGCGAAAGCGTTTATGGAGCGCACGCTGCGCCGCGATCCTAAAAACATTGACCACAAAATGTCGGTTACGGAAGCCGAAGCGCTTGCACCGAACTTCCATCTGGACCGCTACTTTGCCGTCAGCGGCGCGCCGGCTTTTACTGAACTGAACGTCGGGAACCCGGATTTCTTCAAGACCATGAACCCGGTGATTGAATCCACACCGCTGGATGCGTGGAAGACGTATATGACCTGGCAGATGTTGAATACTGCCGTGTCATGGCTCTCTGATGATTTTGTTCAGGAAGATTTCAAATTCCAACAGGCCATTACCGGACAAAAAGAATTACCGGTGCGCTGGAAACGCTGCATCAATGCCACGGATGGCGCGCTTGGTGAGGCCCTTGGACAGCCTTATGTGGATGCCACTTTCGGCGTAGAAGGCAAACAACGCATGCTCAAGATGGTGGACGCTCTGGAAAGCTCATTGAAGCATGACATCAATGATCTGCCCTGGATGACCGAAGCCACAAAGAAAGAAGGCTTGGTCAAGCTGGCGGCCATCCGCAATAAGATTGGCTATCCAGACAAGTGGCGCGACTATAGCAAGCTGAACATTGTGCGCGGTGATCTTCTGGGGAATATCTTTCGCGCCAACGAATTTGAATCCAACCGCCAGCTGCAAAAAATTGGCAAGCCCGTGGACAAGCTGGAATGGGGCATGACTCCTCCAACTGTGAATGCTTATTACAGTGGGAGCCAGAACGAAATTGTCTTCCCTGCGGGCATTCTTCAGCCCCCATTCTTTGACCGGACGCTTGATGACCCCATCAACATGGGCGGAATCGGCCTTGTAATTGGCCACGAACTCACGCACGGTTTTGACGATCAGGGCCGCAAGTTTGATCCTAAAGGTAATCTGCGTGACTGGTGGACCGCCGAAGATGGCAAAGAATTTGAAAAACGTGCCGGCTGCGTGGCTGATGAATACAGCTCCTTCACCGCCGTTGACGATCTCAAACTAAACGGCAAGCTCACCCTCGGCGAGAATACAGCTGACAATGGTGGTGCTCGCATCGCGCTCATGGCGCTGCATGATCTCATGACGCAGACCGGGCAGGACCCAAACAAGAAGATTGACGGCTTTACCCCTGATCAGCGCTTCTTCCTGGGTTTTGGTCGCGTTTGGTGCCAGAACACAACTCCCGAACTCTCGCGCATGATGGTGCGCGTTGATCCGCATTCACCTGGACGTTGGCGTGTGAACGGCGTGGTTCGCAATATGCCGGAATTCCAGAAAGCTTTCGGTTGCAAGACTGGCCAACCCATGGCCCCGGAGAACGCCTGCCGCGTGTGGTAACGCGCAAAGGCAATTCGGGAACATAACCTCGCTACGGCCAGTAGCCGCGAGATGGCAGACGTTCATTGTGTTTGTTCGACTGCTCTCCCATTAAGCGGCTGAACTGGCCGTACGTTGTTGGTGTAATATTTTTTGAATGTCTCGACCTGTCCCGATGAGAGGTGCGTTGATGTTTTCAAAATGTACCAGGTCACAATCTCAGTACAGGGCGGAGTAGTGAGCGATCCCAGATAAGTAAAATAGCCGTGGTTTGCCGGCAGTAATTCCGCTGGGTTTATGCTTACGCCAGGAACTTCTACGGGTTCGTGGCTGACCTCGCTGGGAATATGCTGCCATAGTTTCTCGATAAGTGCATTGGCCTCGCCCTTATTCATCGTTACCGCCACCACCGCAAGCCGCATGTAAGCGCCTTCTCCATGTTGATGTACCAGGTGGACCACCATATCTGTCGTCTTGCCGGCTAGATGCTCTTCGCTCGGCTCGTGAAAATGAAACTGGCTGAGCCTGTACTCTTTTCCACCAATGCTGATGGTGTTAGCTGGTCCACTAGCTGGAAAATCAATCTGGATTGTATGTCCATTGTTCATAATGAACAGCGGTGAAGATACGTAATTGAAAGTAATCTCCGGCAATGGTTTTTGAATCGGGCTTGTAATGTTGATGGGAGATTGGTCTTTGCGTCCGCAGTCGGGATAGTTCTTGACCCAGTTTTCCGGTCCATTAGGGCCGCTATAGCTCCACTCCGGATATTCTGACTTGCGTTGTTCGGAGACGGCTTGGAGCGCACCTGCATTGATTGGGGAATACAATGTCTTCTGTTGAGAAAGAGAACGGGTATATCTCGTAACAGGGGCTGCCAAAATCAGCAGCAAGATCGATGTATAAAAAAACATTCGATGCATAGAGCATGCCTCCTTGGCTTTCAGGATTGACCATAGTTGCGTGCCAATGGCGGTTGCAACTTAAGTTTTCCTTATTTCAAATTGGGTCTTATAAAGCGGGCTTCTTGCTTCAATAATTCTGATTTTTATTTTTGAACGATTGAATAGTGTCCGGATTGAAGAACGCAGCTTATTCCTTTCATACATTCACAAAGACTTTTGCTTTTGCAGCAGGGACAAGCCAGAATAAAGAGTGGACGAAAAAACCATCGCGACTGAAACCAGCACCGCGGATGCCAGCTCCGTCTCAAACGCGGCCAAACTCGAATACTCTGGCATACTCAATCAGCGCCAGGAGCGGACGGCGCAGCTCCAGCACTGGCATCTTTGGCTGGGCAATCTGCGCATTGCCATGTTTGTGGGAATCATTGCCTACTGGTTAATCATCGGTAGGACCGGCTCTCACTCTGCCTTTTGGATGTACTCTCCGCTCATCCTTTTTTTTGGCCTCGTAATCGCGCACCGGCGTGTTCTGCGCGCAGCCACTCTGGCAAAACGCGCAATAGCTTTCTATAACCGCGGCATCGAGCGTTTAGAAGACCGCTGGATCGGTAGCGGCGAGACCGGCGATGCATTCAAAGACCCTCTCCATCTATACGCGGAAGATCTAGACATTCTCGGCACAGGTGGCCTCTTCCAATTGCTTTCAACCGCTCGCACCACCATGGGCAGCCAGTGTCTCTCTCGGTGGCTGCTCACCCATGCTGACATTCCTGAGATCCAGGACCGCCAGCTTGCAGTTGCAGAATTGAAAAGCAAGCTTGGTCTGCGGGAAGACCTTGCAGTTATTGGCGAAAGCGACCGTATCGACGCGGACCCGGAATTGCTCGCACGCTGGGCCCGCGAAAAAAGCGGATTGCAGGAGGGGACATGGTGGGCGGCCATTCTCGCACTTATCAGCGTGGCTGCTTTTGTCTACGGCATCAAGGCCCATTGGACGCCGTTTGTTCTTTCCCTTCTCATCAACGGCGCAATCACCTTCCGCTTCCGGCATCGGCTGGAAAAAGTGTTTGCCGGCGTTAGTGAAACGCATCGCAACCTTGATTTACTTGCTCAGCTGCTAGAGCGGATTGAAACCGAGAAATTTGAATCGCCGCGGCTACAGCAATTGCACGCACTGCTTATCACGAATGGCTTAGCTCCCTCCGCTTGTATCGCGCGGCTGGACACGCTGGCCGACCTGGACGATTCGCGTCACAACTGGTTTGTGCGCCTGCTCGACATTCCGCTGCTCTACTCATTGCAAGTGGCCTTCGCCCTGGAACGATGGCGAAGCAAATATGGCAGCGGCATTGAGGCGTGGCTTCGCGTCGTTGGAGAAATTGAAGCCCTCGCTTCCATCGCCGCATACGCTTATGAACATCCGGAAGATCCTTTTCCTGAATTCGCTCTTGCTGAAGCAGGGCCCTGTTTCATTGGTGAAGCACTCGGCCATCCTTTATTGCCCGCTGAAAAATGCGTCCGCAATAATGTAACGCTCGGAGGAAAGAGCCAGGTCCTTCTTGTGAGCGGGTCTAATATGTCGGGCAAGAGCACTTATCTGCGGGTCGTTGGCATCAATGCCGTTCTCGCCATGATGGGCGCTCCTGTAAGAGCTTCCCGGCTGCGGCTTTCTCGCGTAGCCATCGGCGCTTCCATGCGTGTTTCCGATTCTTTGCAGAAGGGCATCTCCCATTTTTATGCGGAAATCAAGCGGCTCCGTCAGGTAGTCGACCTTTCTGCCTCCCAGCCAACGTTATTTCTTCTCGACGAAGTCTTGCATGGCACAAACTCACATGACCGGCGCGTGGGTACGGAAGGCGTCCTGCGCACATTGATTCGCAATGTCGCTATTGGCATGGTCACAACCCACGACCTTGCCCTTACGTCACTGGAAGAAGTTTTCCCTGATCAGGTTCGCAATGCGCATTTTCAAGAGCGCTTTGAAGATGACAAGCTTTCTTTTGATTACCGTCTGCGCCCCGGTGTAGTTAAAACCAGCAACGGTCTGGAATTGATGAAGTCCATCGGCTTGGATGTCTCGTAACGCAAATTCACTCGCAGAGAATCATTTGGATTCCTGACGGCCTTTTTTTAGGCATGAGGCTGCACATGTCTGCAACCATGCGATGAGAGATTTTAATCAAACCCTAATCCACTTCTAAGTACGCACTGCTGAAATGAACACGGTATTAGCAGTAAATAAAAAAGCGTGCTCACACTCGGGGATACGCTCGCCTGGTGTCCGGCCACGTCTGGCGTTGAGCAGCGATCACCCGCGTAATAAGCGGCTATAACAGTAGCAAGTTTTCAAAACGCTCGAAGTGGTGTGGTGGTTGGGAGTGCCCTGGCAGGGGCGGCGTACTGGTTCAATAGCAAGGTCCCGCTAACCGTGTTATTGAGCATGTGGACGTTTGCTCTATATTGCCGGCGCTGGTCCGCTCGAACCGGCGCGACGATCGCCCGGGCCGGAAACGGAGCACGACTGCGGCGCGTTTGGAACGGTAGATTTCCCTCCCCCAAAGCGTCGACGGAACGAAGATCAACGGGTCGTCCGCTGGCTGCATTGCATCTGGCAAAGGGCGCTTACGCGGGTCTCGAATGCGCGCTACCGTTTCCACTCAACTGCGTTACGCAGTAGCCACCACCCGGGGAGGCTGGTCTTTTTCTCCACCAGCCTCTCTTTAAATTCTTACCGCTAGTTGATATTCCGCTTACATACGTCATCCTGAGGGCCGTCAGCGAACGCGCGCTCTCATCAGCGCGGAGTAGGCCCGAAGGACCTTGCGCTTCCCCTCTATAAAAAATCGTATCGTCAGCAATTACTGCGTCGGGGCTGGTTCGTTGCTGCGCAGGTAAGCGTCTGATTTGTTGAGCCAGTCCTGGCGTGGAGGATAAAAAACGTCCAGATCAATAGTGTCTTCTATCGCTTCTGCCTTATGCGGCATATGGGGCGGAATGCAAAGTACCTCGCCGGCCTTCACTATAATCTCCCGTCCATCAATCCAGAACTTGAGCGCGCCTTCCACAATATATGTAAGCTGCTCGTTCATGTGGCTGTGCTCTGGGACCACACAGCCCTTCTTCAGCAGGACGCGCGCCAGCATTAGTTCTCCGCCTGTAATCATCTGGCGATCCAGCAGCGGATTCAACTTTTCCAATTCAACGTCATTCCAGCGGATGTGCTTAAGCATGGCAATATTTTAGCGGACTTTAGGAGTAAATGGCACTTGTGTCCTTGGCCCAATTCCAACCGCTGGTATTACCTTATCCCCTGTCATTCTGAGCGGAACGCGTGAATCATGCCGGCAGGAATTTGACGATGGGCGCGGAGTCGAAGTTGAGCCGATTGCGGGCGTTTGAGCCCGCAGGCGAAATCCCGAGCGTAGTCGAGGGAACCCCTAAGAACCCCGAGGATTTTTCAATTTCCCATGCTGACTCAGGGAGTTTGCTCCATGCACTGTCTCTCGGAGTGCCAACAAAAAGAATTTAAGAGTGCAATGCGCTATTTCTGCGTGACCGTCAGCTTATGATATCCAACCGTTGCAAGATCAATCTTGTTTGGCAGCTGGAATTCAGAGTCAATCCCAATATTGGGGTATTTAGGCGTAATGTATTTGCTGACAAAATATTCCAGCGCCATGCGTGGCACGCTGAAACCATCAATCGTTACCTCATGCACGCTTACTTTCCCCTGGCCGCCGCTTCCGGCGGCACTCGCTTCAACGCGCACATCGTGCTGGCCGCTGAAGACTGCAAGCATGGGGTTGGGCGATTTCTGTCCGCCGCGGATCTCATCGAAATCAACGTTGAGAAATGCCGTCACCACGCCTGAGCGGCCTTCAAAACGCAGCTTGGTTACGCCTTTAGGCAGCTCAATATGGTCTGACGCAACGTAGTCGTTGACCTCTTCTTCAGTCATCACCGTCGGCATCTGGTTGGGGCGTGGTTGCTCCCCATTTTGCC
>Ga0206965_10072_pt1 | contig 29583 bp, 25 predicted proteins | sample Alteio_BWOrgHeat_26_FD_152973 | JGI IMG/M metagenome (GOLD analysis project Ga0206965, IMG submission 152973) | Enriched cells from forest soil in Barre Woods Harvard Forest LTER site, Petersham, Massachusetts, United States -... | ecosystem: Environmental > Terrestrial > Soil > Temperate forest >...
AGTGTTTAATTTTAGTGAATGAGTGATTTAATTATAAAGTGAAATAAGGGAATCGGATTTCCTTTATCCTCTTAAAATCGAGCACAAAACTTTAAAAATCAAACGGACTATAAAGGAGGAAAAACTATTATGGAGAGGCTACTAAGGAGGCTTTATAGCCCAGAGGGCTGACGCCCGCGTTCTTTTTAAAAAAGGTAGAGAAATTATGCGCTTCCTCAAATCCGAGCTGATTGGCAATACCCTTGATATTTTGATCGGAATGGGCCAGCAAGTATTTGGCTTCGGTGACGATGCGGTTGTTTATCGTTTGCTTGGCGCTGATGCCGGTATGTTCCCTGATCAGAAAATTAAGGTTATTGGGATGGATGTCCAATGCCGCGGCGTATAAATTGACCATCCTTTCTTTCATAAAATTGGCCTCGAGCAGGCTGTTGAAGCGCTCAACCACCGGGTGGTAATAGCTTTCATTTCCGATTTGTTCGGCCCGGGAGAATAAGCGGTCACAATTGATCAGGATCTCCAGGATCTTGATGGCGATCATCTCTTTCCTTTCCCGTTCGCTGCCGGAGCGTTCCTGCAGGATCGTTTCGAACATATCCGACAGTTGTTGTGTTTGCGGCGCATCAAGGTACAGATAGGGCCGGATGGAATTCTTCAATACCTTTTTATTGCTGATCAGGTGTTTGGGGAAAGCATTGTTTAAAAAAAAATCAATGTTAAACAGCAGGACATAACCGCTGACATCAGCCGAAAAGTAATTGCTGGAATGCAGCACGCGCTTAGGTACTATAAACAAGGTCTGTTCTTTTACCGGGAAAGTAAAAGAGCCGATAGACTTTTCGCCACTGCCTTTTTTAACCAGGACGATCCAGTAAGGGGTTTGCCTGGACGGCGGTACTGTGTAACTGACGTATGGGATGGCTGTTTCGAGTGGATAGATCTGAAAATCGAAAGGGTGCTTCATGCGCTTGTCCATGTCGATGATTTTATCATCCAGGTATTTGCGGTAGACCTGCCTGTATTTCTCCAGGACGATCGCGTCATCATTTTTATCGTAGGCAATTGGGTTGATCGACATGCACTTGCTGATTGCGATAAATATAGCAGATTAAGCTTAAAATGTAAACAATTGGGATGCTAAGGCCTGGTTTTTCTTAGTAAAGTCTTCATGGATAGTTCAGAGATTACTTACTGCTTGCTGCCTCCCTTTTCTTTTTGATATACAATTCATCAACCAAAATATTGAGCACAAGCAGGATAGGAACGGCCAGGATAATACCCATCAGGCCGCAGATAACACCCATCACCAATTGGCTGATCATGGTAATTGCCGGCGGGGTATTGATCATCTTTTTCTGGATCAGCGGCATAAAAATACTGCCGGTAATAGTTTGGCAGCCCACATAGATCAGCGCAGCTATTAAAGCGGTTTGCGGGCTGATCATCAGGCCCAGTAATACGCCGGGTACCATTGCTATCACCGGCCCGAAATTGGGAATAATATCCAGCAGCCCGGCAATCAGGCCAAGTACCAATGCGCCCGGCAAACCGAGGATCATTAAGCCAATGGAAACCAGGATAGTGATCAGTACCATGGAAATCAGTTTGGTTTTTATCCAGGCTTTTAGCGCAGTGCTCATCCGGTCCCAGATAATCCTGCCGTCAGCTTCCCGCTGCGACGGCACAATGGCCAGCAGGCTGTTTTTATAAAGGGATGGGTCGGCGGTAAAAAAGATACCCAGGAAAAGGATGATGTACAGGTCGCCTACCACGCCGAAACTGGAACTGAAAAAGGTACTGGCTGTATCCATTAATTTTTTAGAATTATCGCCCGAGGTATAGCCCAGCACTTGCTGTCCGACGGATGATCCGGCCAGTTTTGTTTTGGCTGAGCTAACTATTTGCGGCAGTGTATGGCTCAATTGCGCTGCTTGCTGCTGTACGGTTGATCCGATTATCCAGATAATAGCGCCCAACAAAGTTATGGTACCGGCTATTGAAATGAACAGGGAAAGCTTTCGGTTCATTTTTGTTTTTTGCGCAATGAAATCAGCCAGCCCATGAAAATAAACTGCGATCAGCACACCCAAAAAGGTCATCAGCAAAATATTGAAAGCCACACGCACAAATAAAATGATAATCAGCGACAGGCAGACAATTGCGGTGGTCTGCCATACTTTAAGGGTATAGGAGAGCTCTTTTTTGATTGTATTTGCTGATTCTTTATCCATTGTGTGTTTAGTTGTTTATGCTGTGATTCGTTTTCAGTAGGGCGGGAAATAGTTTTATCCCCCAAAATGCCTGATGCTATAATGTGAAATTAGTTAAAAAAAATCCAACTCTTCTCTTAAAATCAAACACAAAAGTTTTATATTCAACTGATGCTGGAATGCAGGCTGCCGGCTTTCATTTCTATCTGCTCTCAATCCAGCACACTTTCAATTTCCGTTCCGAAAATAGCCAGATACCATCCTGTTTTACCATAGTGTCATAGTAACGAATGCCAGCGATCATCAGCTTTTGCACCCCGTCCTCAACTTTCAGGTGATAAGCCCTGCAATAAGTGATCCCTGTTGCCTTGTCGCTGTCAAGCTTAACAGAGCTCTGGCCATTGAAATGCATCGTCGAAAGGTATTGATTCAGATTGTCGAAGACGGGGCGAAGACTTTTCCTGCCGGTAACTACCTGTGTAGGCGTCGCTATTTTTTCATCCATATACACTTCGAAATTCGTATCCTCCATAAAAATCGCCATTTGCCCCTCTGCATCGCGGGTATCGGCACAATAAGTATACTGGTCAATCAGTTCACGGATCGCGATCCGGTCTTCCAGTTCCTGTAATCTTTGTTCAATGTTCATGTTTATTGGTTTTGAAGTTTAATTTCTGCCGGGGTATGCCCGTATTTCTGCTTGAAGGCTGTATAAAAGTGTGAGAGGTTTTCAAAACCCAGTTCCAGGTAAATATCCCGGGGATTTTGGCTCTTTTTTTTGATGAGATAGTATGCCTCTGAGAGGCGTTTGTCTTTGAGCCAGGTGCCCGGTGATGTCTTAAAAGTTTCCGCAAAATCCCGCTTGAAGCTGGTCAGGCTTCGCCCGCTGAGCCTGGCAAAGTGCTTGATAGGTGCATTGTGATGAAAATTCTTCAGCATAAACTCTTCCAGGTTCTGCTTATGCGGATCGCTGAAATCAAAAAGAAAGGATTTCAGGTCGGGCCGCATTTCCAGCAGCAATTGGATAGCTTCACTCACCTTTATAGCCGCCAGCTTTTTACTTACGCTTTTACCCGATTGAACGTACGGTAGTACGGAAAGGAAATAATCCTTCAGCATACTATTCGTTTCAAGCAAAATATTTTTGTTTCCGTGATACCTTTCTTCGCAAAAAATATCGTTGTCCAGTGCAAATTGCTGCAACCGTTCATTGGTCAGCAGTACAGAAATACATTGGTACTCTTTGTCTCCCGCAGGAATTTTTATGCTTTTGGCAAACTGATTCCTGCGTGCGAGCAGGATCTGTCCTTCTCCCAGTACCATTTCACCCCTGTGATGATAAATTTGGGTTTGCCCCGAAATCTGGTAGACCAGAAGATTCTCCGGCACAAACTGCTCATACGTATGCGTTTTATCAAACGAGCAGGTATAAAGGAAAGACTCTCCAAATATCTGTATAACAGGCTTCATAATCACAAAGCTAATTCTTTATCTCCTATTTACATTTGCTGTAAGGGCCAAATTCCATTTGCTATGGAGGCCAGATTTTGGTTACCGCGAACTCAAAATGAGTCTGTCAAAGTTAACTCCCGGATTCAATCGATTAAGATGGCCGTCCGGGCCTTATAGCAAATGAAATTTGGGCCGTTTAGAAACAAACCGACACTACTATGTTTATAAATTCGTAAAAATAAAATTCATTATGGATACTGATATTGTTAAATTGAGTACCGACTGGGCCAAGGCGGAAGTTTTTTCGGGCAAAATAGTTTGGCTGTTTAGCCTTATATACATTGTTACAGCTATTGGCTTTTTGTATCTGGGCAAAACCGCCATGGCAAAAGCCTTTGTATGGCCGTTTTTGGCAGCAGGCATTTTTTTGATTACCGTGGGAGCAGGATTGTTTTTCGCTAACAAGCCCAGGATCGCTCAATTTGAAAAAGAATATCATCAAAACCCGGAAGCTTTTGTACAACAGGAAATTCAACGGACTGCTGAATCGCAAAAGCAACTAACATTGGTGTTCAGGATTTTACCTGTTATAATTATTATTGCCGCCATATTAATATTAGGGTTACCTGAATCTCAAAATTGGAGGGCTATCGGAATTACGATAATAGCAACCGCCGCCTTCCTGATGATTGTTGACAGCAATACGGATTCCCGAAATACAATATATCATTCGCAGCTATCTGTTTCACAGCCATAAAATCTTCAATTATCTTGTTAATTATTGATACGACCAGAGAATGAAGAACCCGGTTCGGCCCAAAGGACCTGCCGCCTTCAGGGGATATTTTATGGGCCTTTCAGCAAATTGTTTTTGAGCCTTACAGAAAGCTTTATGAAGAAATGATTTGGGAATTTTGTTTAAACAAAAAAACAAAATGAAAGCGATCAATAAAATTTACGTCAATGGTGAGTTTGTAACGCCACATGGCACGGAAGTGCTCGATATGATCAGTCCGGTTACTAATCAGAAAACAGGAGAAGTTACGTTAGGCGACGAAGTTGACACCCAAAATGCCGTCGCGGCAGCAAAGGAAGCTTTTAAAACATTCTCAAAAACTACCAGGGAAGAACGTATTGCTTACCTGGAGAAATTACGTTCAATTATAAGCAGGCGCGCAAAGGATTTAACCGACGTTATGGTTGAAGAATATGGCGGAACGTTTCAGTTCTCTTCAATGGTCACACAAAATATGCTTAATGATATTAGTGCGATGATTGACACATTGAAAGATTTTGATTTTGTACAACCTACAGGAAACTCAAAAGTCTATTTGCAACCGGTAGGTGTAGTAGGCATCATCATTCCATGGAATATGAGCAACGGATTTATTGTTACCAAGCTTTCTACAGCCATTGCAGCAGGTTGTATAGTAGTGGTAAAACCGAGCGAAATGAGTGTGCAGCAAACACAGGTTATGGCTGAATGTTTCCACGAAGTTGGCTTGCCAAAAGGGGTCGTCAATTTCGTGAATGGTTTGGGCGATGTAGTTGGCGCTGAAATTACCCGCAATCCGGATATTTCAAAAATCGCTTTCACCGGTTCGACAATTGTCGGCAAAATTATAGCAAAGGGAGCTGTTGATTCGATGAAAAGGGTTACGCTGGAGCTGGGTGGAAAATCACCCAGTATTATCCTGGACGATGCCAACCTGGAAGAAACTATCCCAACCGCAATATTAGCTGCATACTTAAACAGCGGGCAAGCTTGTGCAGCGGGTACCCGTTTGCTGGTTCCGGAAAGTAAGTTGGATGAGGTAAATGCCATTGCAAAGGCAGTAGTGCAAAACAACATCAAAGTTGGCGACCCAAAAGACGCTGACACCGTTGTGGGGCCGATGGTTAGTAAAAAGCAATACGAACGTGTAGAGAATTACATCAAAATCGGTATGGAGGAAGGCGCAATTTTATTGATCGGTGGCGAAGGAAAGCCGCAGGGCTTAGAAGATGGGAACTTTGTAAAGGCAACTATTTTCACCAATGTAAAAAACAACATGCGTATTGCCCGCGAAGAAATTTTTGGGCCGGTATTATCCATCATCCCATACAAAAATGACGACGATGCCATCGCTATAGCCAACGATACCACATACGGGTTACATGCTTACATCTTCTCTGCCGATAAGGAAAGAGCTTATCGCGTGGCATCCCGGCTTGATGCGGGGAGGATTTGCATTAATGGTCTTTCACACGATTCAAAAGCGCCCTTTGGTGGCTTCAAACAATCGGGAATCGGGCGGGAGTATGGCATTTTTGGTTTAGAAGAATATTTGGAGCCTAAAGCTATTTTAGGATAAAAGAATCAAGAACCAGGATAAAAGGCCGGTTACGGTTAAATTTAAACCATCCAACCTTGCGTTTTTTTGATAAATTTAACATCTTGTCAGCATTTTTTCCTGACTCCTGGTTCTTGGTTCTTGACTCTTGTACAATATGAGCAAAAAAAATTGGTGGCAGCCGCCCCGGCGGTTTGAGGATGCGCAAAACGAGCGCAAGGTCAGCTGGCTTGAGTTATTCTATGATCTTGTTTACGTAGCATGCATCGGGCAGATAACCGGGCAGATCGCCGCCCATACAGATGGAAAAGATATTGGTTATGCTGTCCTCTTTTTTGTCTTCATTTACTGGTCGTGGATAAACGGCACGCAATACTACGAATTACACGGCAACGACACCGTCCGTACCCGCTGGTTTGTTTTTCTCCAAATGCTGGCTGTCGGCGCTGTAGCTATTTCAGCACCAGCAGCGTTTCGGGGTGATGTCTTCAATTTTACGGTAAGTTTTCTTGTTATACAGGGAGTTATCATCTACCTGCTCGCAAGCGTTTCGTTCTATGACAGGTCACATATCAAACTTAGCGGCCCGTTCCTGCTATGCTATGGCGCTGCATTCGTCATCCTGTTCATTTCAATTTTTTGTCCGCCCGCAGCAGTATTGCCGTTATATTTACTGGCCATCATAATCAACATGTTTGCCCCGGTACTGAGCGCCCGTTATTTCAACAAAAACCTGGCATCACGTGGTAAGCAGTTTTCGGCATCCCCTGCGCTGGTGGAGCGCTTCGGGCAGTTCACCATTATTGTACTTGCAGAGAGTATCCTCAGTACGGTGTCCGGCTTTTCGATGATCAATTCAAGGAGTTTATTGGTATGGGGTATTTTTTGCCTGTCTATCAGCATCGCGTTCCTGCTCTGGAGCCTTTATTTCGATATGACAAACGAGCAGGAACTGAAGACGGGTTACCGCTATTATCAGTTCTTCGTCTTCGTTCATTTGGTATTACTGGGCGCCCTGGGTGTTTTCGGTGCCTGCCTGAAGAACCTTGCCGGACATTTTGAAACACCGGTATCTCCGGTACTGAACCGGATAATTGTTATTAGCCTGGCCATATTCCTCGCCGCAATGTGCGTGGTCGGCCGCCTGATTACCGATGATGACCAGCAAACAAAAAGTTATCGCAGGCAAGTGACCCGGTGGAACATAGTGGTTATTTTGCTGCTAATCACTGCTTCAGTTTTGTTAAAAGACTGCTCCGTATTCTGTTTGCTGCTAACCGTATTTCTGTTGCTGGCTATTCCCGTTGTGGTTGGGATTGTTACCTGGCTAAAACACGAGGATCATTCGGAAAAACAAAGTGACTGATAGCCAGGAGTGTATTGGTAATCCTTTCACCAAACGGGATGAATTCAAACCAAACGCACCCGGACTTTGCCTGATTAATTTTTAATGGGAAAGCGTTATCGCTTAAACTCATCATATTTAGCTGCAAAAGCAGCCGCATCAAGTTTCCTGAAATCAGGTACTGCAGCTATAAGTTCTTCACGTTTCCAGTCCCACCAGGCTATCCGTTTAAATGCAGCTTCAACTTCTTCCGTAACCCTTCGCCTGATCAGCCGGGCCGGGTTACCGGCTACGATGGCATAATCGGGTACATTTTTAGTTACAATAGAACCTGAACCTATAATTGCGCCGGTACCAACGGAAACACCCGGCATTAAAACCGCCCCATGCCCTATCCATACATCAGGTCCAATCACTACGCGGTATTGTTTGCGCCAGTTCAATATTTCTTCATCGTCGTCATTAGCCATAAAATGCGATAATGACCGATAGGTAAAATGATGCAGCGTAGCGCGCCACATCGGGTGATTGGTAGGGTTTATACGCACACTCGACGCCACATTGACAAATTTTCCTACTTCAGCATTAAATACCTCGACATCCTTAACCAGGTAAGCATAATCCAGCATGTCGCTTGAGAATACTTCGCACCGCTGGCCTACCATTGTCCATGAGCCCATGCGGCTATCTTTCACTATGGCAGTTTCGTGGATCCATGGGGCCTCGGTCATAGGTTTGGGTCCACGCCATGGATCTGAAAATTCGCCGTGATCAACTTCAATCATATATTTTAAATATTAGTACAAGAAACTTGAGTAACAAATATCATATGAAATCAATTAAGCTTTTCAATTTTTATAATTTTATATTTGGATTCAACTCATTTACCTGCTGATCTGAATTAAAAGGAACAAATATGCTAACGATCAGAAAACTATCCGTTTTTTTCATCTTGTTTTTATCGGCCAATGTCATTTTTGCGCAACAACCCGACTCAACTCAAAACGCAAAGATGGCCCGCAAGTGGGTTAAAAGCCATGTATGGGCACCGGGTTTAAAAATCGAACCCGATAAATCGATAAATAGCGCTGAATTTAAGCGACAATATGAAAGCAATAAAGCGATTTGGGATAAAGTATTCGTTTTTTTAAACGATAGCAAACTCTCAACCCTCGCACCCGGCAGGTACCCTATTGACGGAGACAATGCCTATGCCACTATTGCGCCTGGCCCGCCAAAAAAGCTTGAAGACGTAAAATGGGAATCGCACCGCAAATATATCGACCTGCATTATGTAATTAAAGGCAAGGTACAGCTTGGCGTTTGCCCATTGCCATTGGCACAGGTAACTGAACCTTACGATGAAGCAAAAGACGCTGCCCATTATAATGCGGTCGGGAAATATTATACCGCTACACCTCAAAAATTCTTCCTGTTTTTTCCAAATGATGTACATCGCCCGGATATTAAGGTGAAAGGATTTGATACGCTGAAGAAACTGGTTATTAAAATACGGTATCAGCAATAAGCCATTGTGGTTGCAGATTTATGAAGAACTATCTGAAGATCCTCAAAATTGACGAATATTCGGTTACACCAAAATACCTGCAAATATGCAACTCCATATTAAGAGGTATAGAGGATAAAAAGATCGTAAAGGATGATATTTTGCCATCCATTAATGATTTGAGCACAGCACTTGAGGTATCCCGGAACACGATCGACAGGGCCTACAAAGAGTTAAAAAAATATAATGTCGTTAAATCTGTAGAAGGTAAGGGTTATTTTATATCGACCACCCAATTCAATCAGCCTGTTAAAGTCCTTTTACTATTCAATAAGCTGAGCAGCCATAAAAAGATTATTTATGATGCCTTTGCCGAAACGTTGGGCAGTAACGCAGCTATTGATTTCTATATCTATAACAACAACTTTAATTTTTTTAAAAAACTACTCAACAACAATATCGATAATTATTCAAAGCTGGTCATCATTCCTCACTTTATAGAAAATTCAGAAAACGCATTTTCCGTAATCAACAACCTGCCAAAAGACAAGCTGATTTTGATGGATAAATTAATTGAAGGGCTTACCGGGGATTTTGCAGCTGTTTATGAAGATTTTGAAAAAGACATTTATTCGGCACTGGAGCAACTACTGGAGAAATTAAGTAACTACCATACCATAAAAATTATCTTTCCCGAAAACAGCTATCATTCAAAAGACATCATTATCGGTTTCGTCAATTTTTGTGATCAATATGCATTTGATTACGCTATCATCCCCAATGTTAAAAACGAACAATTATTAAGCGGCACGGTCTACATTAATTTAATGGAAGACGATTTGGTTGAGCTGATAGAAAAAATAATAGGCGATAATTTAAAAATAGGAAAGGATGTGGGCGTGATATCCTACAATGAAACGCCGTTAAAAAAAATTATTTTAAATGGCATTACAACCATTTCCACCAATTTTAAAATGATGGGCGAAAAAGCCGCTGAAATGATCCTTCAAAACAATAAGGAACACATTGCAATCCCCTTTTATGTAACAGAACGTAATTCACTTTAACGTGTTTAGTGATTGAATCCTTCAGGTGATATTATAGTAATCAATTGACAATGTTATCGTTATAGAACTCCCCTCTTGAGAGGGGGTGTATTGGGAAGTGTGCTGGCGGGGGTGTGTTCGCCATTATGCGACTTAACACACCCCTCCACCCCTCTCATCCCGATAGCTATCGGGAGGGGAATCGCACAGCCCAAGCTTTAAAAGCCACTTCATTTTATTATTTTCAATCGCTAAACACATTCACTTTATATAATACCGCTTAGTTTCATTAGCTTTATTCAACAGGTATTTGTTAGGTGATGGACAGGGACAGTTATACTGTTTAATTGTTTTATCATTGCCGTATAATTATAAAATCAACCAATTTTAAATTTAAACCATGCAGGTAATCTTTGGTGTTATTTTCCACTTTATTGGTGGTTTTGCTTCGGGCAGTTTTTATATTCCCTATAAAAAAGTAAAGGGCTGGGCCTGGGAAAGCTTCTGGATAGTTGGCGGAATATTTTCATGGTTGATCGTTCCGCCTTTGGCTGCATGGTTAACCATCCCCCATTTTACCGAAATCATATCAGGCACCAATGGCGGCATTTTATTTTTAACCTATTTCTTCGGGCTATTATGGGGAATCGGCGGTTTAACTTATGGTCTCGGCGTTCGTTATCTTGGGGTGTCATTAGGCAGCACTATCATTTTAGGTTTGTGCGCAGTGTTTGGGGCGCTCATTCCCTCTGTCTATTATAATTTTTTTCCAAAGGACGGCAAAGACACTATCACCACCCTGGCAACAACACACTGGGGGCAATTAGTGCTTGCAGGCATTGCAATTTGTGTTGTGGGCATCATTATCTGCGGCAAAGCCGGGACAATGAAAGAGAAGGAGCTGGCCGCAGGCAAAGCTGACGTTGAAGACAATAAGGATTATCGCTTTGGCTTAGGCATTTTTGTTGCTATTGTATCGGGGGTTTTAAGCGCCTGTTTTAATTTCGGTATCGAAGCCGGGAAAACAATGGCTGATACTGCAAACACGGTTTGGATGGCCGCTCACCACGGCCAGGGAAATTTTCTCTACCAAAATAATGTAACCTACGTGGTTATTTTATGGGGCGGGCTAACCACCAATTTTATTTGGTGTATGATCCTGAATGCCCGCAACAAAACATTTAATAATTACACCGATCAAAAAACGCCGTTACTGAAAAACTATATCTTTTCGGCATTAGCCGGCACCACCTGGTTTCTGCAATTCTTTTTTTACGGCATGGGCGAAAGCAGGCTGGGCAATGGCGCCAGTTCGTGGATCTTGCACATGGCATTTATTATACTGATAGCGAATATGTGGGGATTGATATTAAACGAATGGAAAGGTGTAAGCAAAAAAGCATTGACAACAGTAATCACCGGAATTGCCGTTATTATATTATCAGTGATCATCGTAGGGAAAGGAAATTCAATTAAAGCCGACGCGGTCGCGCAAGTTAAAACAAATAAATAAACGAGCGCCAGGAACCAGGAATCAAGAGCCAGGAATTAATAAAATATGATCAGGATGAAAAACATAGCGGAGTTGCCTTTTATCTTGATTCTTGACTCTTGCTTCCTGACTCTCAATTCACGTAAATAATAAAGTAAACTAAAATATATGTCTGCCAATACAACACAATTTAAACATGTAAGTTATTTATGGGACGATGCCAAGGCTGCAGCGTTAGCCGGTGACGAAGTGGAATTGCTAATATACCGCTCCAATTTACTGGGGGCCGATCTGCGCCTAACCAATTACGGCGGCGGCAATACCTCATGCAAAGTGATGGATAAAGACCCCTTAACCGGGAAAGAAGTTGAAGTAATGTGGATCAAGGGTTCAGGCGGCGATATCGGCACATTGAAAAAAAGCGGACTTGCGGCGTTATATGTGGATAGATTAAGAAGCCTGAAAAACGTTTACCGCGGAATAGAATTTGAGGACGAAATGGTGGAATTATTTAATCACAGCATTTTCGATTTGAATTCAAAAGCACCGTCGATTGATACACCTTTACACGGCTTTTTACCTTTTAAACATATCGACCACTTGCACCCCGACGCGGCAATCGCTATCGCGGCAGCAAAAGACGGTAAACAAATAACACACGACCTTTTTGATGGGGCAATAGGCTGGGTCGACTGGCAACGCCCGGGATTTGACCTTGGTTTACAATTAAAAGAATGTCTTGATGCTAATCCCGGCATTCGCGGTATTATGCTCGGCTCGCATGGTTTATTTACCTGGGGAGATACCGCTTATGAGAGCTATATCAACACCCTTGAAGTAATTGAAAGATGTGCTGATTTCCTTGAACAAAACTATGGCAAAAAAGGACCTGTATTTGGCGGTGCAAAAATCCAGAGCCTTAACGAAGCTGACCGCAAAAAACAGGCTGTCGCGCTTGCCCCTGTCCTGCGGGGATTTTGCTCTTCAAAAACAAAAATGATCGGGCATTTCACCGATGATCCGCGTGTTTTGGAATACATCAATTCCAACGATCTGGATCGCCTTGCCCCTATGGGCACCAGCTGCCCGGATCACTTTTTACGCACCAAGATTAGTCCGCTGGTTTTATCGCTTAAAGCAGATGAGGACCTTTCAGATGTAACTGCGTTAAAAGAAAAATTGGCGCCCGCATTTGAGGAATACCGCAAAATGTACGGCGACTATTACAACACCTGTAAACATGCTAACAGCCCGGCCATCCGGGATGCAAACCCGGTAGTAATATTATACCCGGGGGTGGGCATGTTTACGTTCGCCAAAGACAAACAAACAGCCCGTGTGGCCGCAGAGTTTTATATCAATGCGATAAACGTAATGAAAGGCGCCGAAGCTATTAGTGAATATACATCCCTGCCGCGCCAGGAGGCCTTTGATATCGAATACTGGCTGCTGGAAGAAGCAAAACTGCAGCGCATGCCAAAACCAAAAGCATTATCCGGAAGAATTGCTTTGATTACCGGCAGCGCCGGTGGAATCGGCAAGGCTATCGCCAAAAAACTTGTTGAAGAAGGCGCGGTTGTGGTTTTAAATGACATGAATGCCGAACGATTGGACGGCGCAGCTGAGGAATTTAAAAAGAAATTCGGAAAAGATGCCTATACCACAGCTATATTAGATGTTACCAACGGCGGCCAGATCCAGGAAGCTATGGCAACGGCTATTTTAGCCTTTGGAGGAGTAGACCTGGTGGTAAATAATGCGGGACTATCTATCTCCAAATCAATTGCAGATCATACCGAAAAGGATTGGGATTTGCTGTATGATGTACTGGTAAAAGGCCAGTTCCTGGTAACACAGGCGGCAGTGGCGGTGATGAAGAAGCAGGATATCGGCGGCGACATTATCAATATCGTCAGCAAAAACGCGCTGGTAAGCGGCCCTAACAATGCCGGGTATGGCAGTGCGAAAGCCGCGCAATTACATTTAAGCCGCCTGAATGCAGCAGAATTGGGTGCGGATAAGATTCGTGTTAATGTGATTAACCCTGATGCGGTCATCAGCGACAGCAATATTTGGGCTGGCGGCTGGGCCGAGGGAAGGGCAAAGGCCTATGGCATAACTGTTGCAGAATTGCCTGCTTATTATGCAAAACGAACATTACTGAACGAAGTTATATTACCCGAAGATATTGCCAACGCCTGCTTTGCTTTAACCGGCGGTTTGCTGAATAAATCAACCGGGAATGTGATCAACGTCGACGGCGGCGTGGCGGCTGGTTTTGTGAGATAGTTTTTAAACTTTTAACAAAAAAGATGGATCGCGTAGCATTTAAAATGACACTACTCCCGGGAAATGAAGTTGAATATCAAAAACGTCATGATAAAATTTGGCCGGAGTTAACTGCGTTGTTAAAACAGGCAGACATATGTGAATATTCGATCTTTTTAGACCAGGAAACTAACAGCCTTTTTGGATTTTTAAAAGCTGAAGACAAAACTCAATTGGATAGTTTACCCGCGCAGGCCATTATGCAAAAGTGGTGGGCTTATATGAGCGATATCATGGTCACCAACCCTGATCATTCTCCCATAAGCCAACCGTTGAAAGAAGTTTTTTATTTACCCTGATTATCAATAAACCAACTATGCAGATAGAAAAATATAAGATAGACGAGATCAACCAACAGCATTTAGCAAAGCACAGGCGCCAATTTGAATTTGTGGCTGCGGATGTTGCTAACCTGGATTCAGTGCTGCAAAAACTCGGCGCTTTTAATATCGCGATACCCAGTTGGGCCCTGGGAACCGGCGGCACCCGGTTCGGTCGTTTCTCCGGCGGCGGCGAACCACGCAGCCTGGAGGAGAAAATTGAGGACGTGGGTGTTATTCACGCCTTAAACAAGTCAAGCAATTCTATTTCACTGCATATTCCATGGGATATCCCCGAAAATGCCGCTTCTATAAAAGCATTGGCTGCTCAGCTCGGTTTGCATTTTGACGCGGTTAATTCAAATACCTTCCAGGATCAACCCAATCAAAAACACAGTTATAAATACGGCTCATTACATCATGTGGATAAAGCCGTACGCAAGCAAGCTATAGAGCATAATATTGAAGTGATCAAATACGGGGTTCAGCTTGATTCAAAAGCATTGTCGGTTTGGTTATCCGATGGTTCAAATTTTCCCGGACAGTTAAATTTCCGCAAGGCTTTTCAAAACACGCAGGAAAGTTTACAGGAAATATATGACGCCCTGCCGGATGACTGGAAAATGTGGATTGAATATAAGCCATATGAACCCAATTTTTATTCAACAACCATTGGTGATTGGGGACAATCTTATTTACTGGCTTCGAAATTAGGCGCAAAGGCAAGTACACTGGTTGACCTCGGCCATCACCTGCAGGGCGCCAACATCGAACAAATTGTTTCCATTTTATTAATGGAAGGTAAACTGGCAGGTTTTCATTTCAACGATTCAAAATATGGCGACGATGATTTAACCGTCGGCAGTATTAACCCCTACCAGTTGTTTTTGATATTTAATGAATTGGTGGAAGGGATGGATGCCCGTGGAATTAATCATGCTACGGGCATTGGCTGGATGATAGATGCATCGCACAATGTAAAAGACCCCATCGAAGATCTATTACAATCGGTACAGGCAATAAAAATCGCCTATGCACAGGCATTATTGGTTGACAAAAAGGCCCTATCCGATGCTCAAAGCAATAATGACGTAGCCGTGGCGCAGGAAATATTGCAAGCTGCATACCGGACAGATGTAAGGCCCTTGATAGCCGAAGCAAGTCTACTGGCTGGCGGTGCGCTCGATCCAGTAGGAACTTATAGAAAGCTGAACGTCAGGGCTAATTTAATTAAAGAACGCGGGTCGAAAACGGTGGCAACCGGTTTGTAAATAATTGAAAAGATGAGCGACATTCCGGTTGTAGCCATATTTGATGTTGGGAAAACCAATAAAAAACTATTCCTGTTTAACGAAAACTACGAAATAGTTTTTGAAAAGTCGGCGCGCTTTATTGAGACGGTTGATGAAGATGGTTTCCCCTGCGAGAACCAGGAAAGCCTGCGCTTATCTATATTTGATTCATTAAGCGAAATTTTCCGGATAAAAGAGTTCCGTGTAAAAGCTGTCAATTTTTCGGCTTACGGCGCAAGTTTGGTTTATATTGACGAAGATGGCCGGCCCTTAACCCCCTTGTATAACTATCTTAAACCCTTCCCCGAAGAATTAAGTAAAAAATTTTATGAGGCCTACGGCGGCCAGGATAAATTCAGCCTTGAAACTGCATCGCCTGTTTTAGGCAGTTTAAATTCGGGCTTGCAATTGTACCGCCTGAAACAGGAAAAGCCCGAAATATTTAATAAAGTTAAATATGCATTGCATTTACCGCAGTATTTAAGTTTTTTACTTACCGGCAATGCATATTCTGAGCTAACGAGCATAGGTTGCCATACGGGATTATGGAATTTTCAAAAAAACAGTTACCACGAATGGGTGCAGCAGGAGCGCGTCTCGACGAAACTTGCACCAATAGTTGCTTCTGACACCGTATCACCGGCACTGTTTCCGGGCAACAGCTATAAAGTGGGCACAGGTCTGCACGATAGTTCGGCTGCCCTTATCCCCTATCTGATCAATTTTCATGAACCATTTGTTTTAATTTCAACCGGTACCTGGTGCATCAGCCTCAATCCGTTTAACGATTCGCCGCTGACGGCTAATGAACTTAAGAATGATTGTTTAAGCTACCTGCAATTTCAGGGCAGGCCTGTTAAGGCATCGAGGTTATTTTCGGGCTTTGAATATGAGCAAATGGTAAAACGCATCGCTGAATTTTTTAATAAAGATGAAATTAAGTACCGAAGTATTAACTTTAACCCCGAGATAATAAAACACATTAAGACAAGGCCGGTAGTGTTTCAAAATAGCGACGTCATAAGTAAAGAGTCTGTTTTTAAGATGCGGGACATGTCCGACTTTAAAAACGATCTGGAAGCTTATCACCAGTTAATGATTGATATGGTGCAACTACAGGCATTATCTACCAATCTGGTATTGAAAAACTCGCCGGTAAAAAGGATCTTTGTGGATGGTGGTTTTAGTAAAAATAGCGTTTATATGAATTTATTAGCTGCGGCATTCCCGCAAATGGAGGTATTTGCCGCCTCAATGGCCCAGGCTTCAGCAGTTGGGGCTGCATTGAGCATCCATCGCGAATGGAATAGTAAAACGATTCCCAATGACATCATCGGGTTAAAGTATTATTCAACTAATCAAAGCGCCGTTATATGAGGGTTGGATTATTTATACCCTGTTACGTAGATCAATTTTACCCGGACGCAGCAAAGGCCACCTTACAATTACTCGAAAAACTTGGCGTTGATGTAGTTTATCCTCCAAAGCAAACCTGCTGCGGGCAACCTATGGCGAATTCGGGATTTGAACATTTAACCGGGGGTTGTAATGAATTATTCATCAAAAATTTTGCTGAATTTGATTATGTGGTAGCGCCTTCGGGCAGTTGCGTGTTACATATCCGGGAGCACCTTCATGACGATAAAAATCCTGAGGTCGCCGCTCAATTAAGCCACAAGGTTTATGAGCTGACTTCTTTTTTGACAGACATATTAAAGGTGACTTCCCTGCCGGCAAAGTTTCCGCATAAAGTAGGCGTTCATCAAAGCTGCCATGGGCAACGGGGGCTGCATCTTTCACAAATGAGCGAATTGGTAGCCCCTGAATTTTCAAAACCAGGTAGTCTTTTGAATATGGTTGAAGGAATTGAGATCGTCCCGCTAAACCGCATTGACGAATGCTGTGGATTTGGCGGAACATTTTGCGTTGCCGAAGAAGCCGTGTCATCAAAAATGGGAAAAGACCGGGTGGATGATCATTTACAGCACGGGGCGGAATTTATAACCGGCGTAGATATGTCATGCCTGATGCATATGGAAGGCATTTTGAACAGGCAGGGCAGTAAAGTTAAGGTGTTGCATATTGCGGAGATATTAAACGGCAGCCCCCTAACCCCCTAAAGGGGAACAACTATTACATTTAATATTAATATGGCACAAAGCATAAAAGATCACGACGATAAAACACTCCCCCTTCAGGGGGCCGGGGGGCTTGATCATGCGGCGCTATCGGATGTTTTTAACCTTGACGAGGACCGCGTCGACTGGCATGATGAAACGCTTTGGTGGATAAGGCAAAAACGCGATAAAGCCGTTCATCAATTGCCCGAATGGGAAAGCCTGAGGGAAACTGCGTCACAAATAAAAAACAATGTACTCTCTGACTTAAACAATTACCTGCAGCAATTTGAAGCTAAGGCAACAGCCAATGGCATAAAAATCCACTGGGCAGCTGATGCTAAGGAACATAATGAAATAGTGCTTAGCCTGTTGCAGTCAAAACAGGTTAAGCAGATGGTAAAAAGCAAATCGATGCTTACTGAAGAGTGCCATCTGAATGAATTTCTTGCAGAGAATGGTATCGATGTTATTGATTCTGACCTTGGCGAAAGAATAGTCCAGCTGGCGAAAGAGCCGCCAAGCCATATCGTTTTGCCCTGTATCCACAAAAAAAAGGAAGAGATTGGCGAACTTTTCCATATCCATTTAGGTACCCCGGCGGGTAATGCCGATCCGCAGTTTTTAACAGAAACAGCAAGGCAGCATTTACGCGAAACGTTTTTAACGCGAAGAGCAGCGTTAACCGGAGTAAACTTCGCGGTAGCCGAAACCGGTGAATTTGTTGTTTGCACTAATGAAGGCAACGCCGATATGGGTGCGCACCTTGCCGATATACACATTGCCAGTATGGGTATTGAAAAAATCATCCCTGAAAGGAAACACCTGGGTGTGTTTTTAAGATTGCTTACCCGCAGCGCCACCGGACAGCCTATAACCACGTATTCCAGCCATTTCAGCAAACCGCGGCCCGGGCAGGAAATGCATATTATTATTGTTGATAATGGACGCACTGTACAGTTGGGCCGCGAAGATTTCAGAAATTCATTAAAATGTATCCGCTGCGGGGCTTGTATGAACACCTGCCCGGTATATCGCCGGAGCGGCGGACATAGTTATCATAATGCCATTTCAGGCCCTATTGGTTCTATCCTCGCGCCAAACCTGGATATGGAAAAATATGCCGACCTGCCTTTTGCGTCAACGCTTTGCGGCTCGTGCTCAAATGTTTGCCCGGTTAAAATAGATATCCATCAGCAATTGTATAAATGGCGGCAGGTAATTGTGAAAAACGGTTATGCCACTACCGCAAAAAAAGCATCGATGCGTTTGATGAGTTTTACACTGTCAACGCCTTCAGTCTATCATGCCGGCGGGAAAGCCGGAAGATGGGTTTTAAAACATGCACCCTTTGCTGTAAATAATAAATTTAATCCATGGTATAAACACCGCGACATGCCCGAGCCTCCAAAAGAATCATTTGGCGAATGGTACGCTAAAAACAAAACCGGCAAATAATGAGCAGCAGAGATAAAATATTAGCCGCAGTAGCGGCGAATCAACCCGGAAAAGTTGATTTGCCTGATATTAATTTTCTAAAAGGGTCCCCGGGAAATCACGCTGAGAAATTCATTGCAATACTGACTGCAATTGGGGGGAAAGCTATTGAAGTAAGCAGCTTCGATGATATTAAAGCTTATATAAAACAAGCCGCCAAGCCCGGCGACCGCGTTGTTAGTACATTTTCTGAGATCAGTGACTGTGCGGAGCTGATAAACAATTACGCCGGGTTACCGCATGATTTACAGGATATAGAACTCGCCGTTATCGGCGCCGCGCTGGGTGTTGCCGAAAACGGTGCAGTTTGGGTGAAAGGTGATTTACTAAGCCAGAGAGTAGTGCCCTTTATTTGCCAGCACCTGGCCGTTGTGCTGAAAAAAGACGAAATAGTTGCCACCATGCACGATGCTTATGAAAAGATTGGCGATGAAGACTATGGCTTCAGTACATTCATCGCAGGCCCGTCTAAAACAGCTGATATAGAGCAATCGCTGGTTTTGGGAGCGCACGGACCACGGACGATGACGGTTTTTATAATGAATGCCGGGGCGTAGTACAAAGTTTTTTTGAGCATAGCGTATATCACCCGACTTACTATAAAGTTAGACAAACGCAGCCATTGTAATCGTTACCCCTTCGCATTCCGCATCCTTATCAGCGAAAAATTAAGGGTTGACCTGCTTACGGCATCCGCATATTGGACGAGAGATGGTGTGAATCGCAATTCTATGTCTCTTTTTAACAATTCACCTATAACATCATCAACAGGGGTTATCGTTAAAGGCACAACGGGCTGATAGGAGATATAATACCCGGCGCATGCATCAACCATAACAAAACTGTCTGCCGGAAACTCGTAACAATACAAAATAGTTTCCCTTATCCGCCGGTACCAGTCCGATTCAACTATGATAACATATGTTGCAGAGGTACATGCTTTAAACTTTTCTTTATCTACAGCAATAGTTTCGCCCGTTGCGTAATAAGTTACCCGCGGGCAATCCCTCGGCAACAGGTAATTGTGCAGCAAACGATCTTCTACAGCAAACACAACATCATCATTAACACCTGCAAACGCCGAAGGTGAAGGCCTGGGGTTAAATAGTTTTATACCAGGTTCCTCGCTGACATGAAAAAGCCGTTTTGAACTGTTTAACAAATCCTGATGATCTGATAGCATAGCCAATCTTATATAAAATTCTTATGCGGCCACCATTTGCCATTTTGCAAATCAGTATAACACAGCGCCAGATGCAAAGTTGACTACCGCTGATAAACTATTTTACCCGCCACTATTGTAAAATTAACTTTTATATTACGAATATCATCAGGGACTGTTGAGGTTGGATCGGCATCCAAAACGACCATATCCGCAAAAAAACCCGGCTGCAATTTACCCTTTTTGTTTTCTTCAAAAGTAGCGTAAGCGCCTGCGTAAGTATAGGCTTTAATCCCGTCTTCAGCATCAATACATTGATTAGCACCTATCACAATACCCTCTTTAGTTTTACGGGTAACGGCACTGCCAAGCCTCGGCATGGCCTGGTATGGCGATATAGGTGCATCCGAATGCAAGGCATAAACTATCCCCATATCCTGCGCGGTTTTGGTAGGATGCAGCATGCTGATACGTTCGGGGCCATAAACCAGCATTTTTTCGCCCAGCTCGTACATATAACAGTGAAATACCGGCACAATACCGTCCTTTTTTATCCGGTCCAATATTCCCTGGTTGGTAATGCTGCAATGTTCAATTCGGTGGCGGGGATCTGGCCGGGGATCGAGTTTCTCCGCGTTTTCTATCGCATTAATCACCATATCAATCTCCCTGTCGCCGTTTGAGTGGCAGGCTATCTGCCAGCCGGCATGGTGGATTTTGAAAAATAAACTATCCAAACCAGCCTGGCTCCGCGCCGGCGGGATGCCGTAATAATCTTTTTTACCGGTAACCGGGTTAATCATATCATAAGGCTGATATAACCAGCAGGTTTTACCGCTTAATGAATTGCCATGAAAAACCTTAATTGTTGAGATCCGCAGATAGTCGGTATTCATTTGCGGTATTTTGCCGCTCAATACCTGATCAAGGTAGTCAACCCCAATAATCAGGTTAAAACGCATCGGGAAGCCTTCGGCAACAAGTTTGCGGTAAACACCTACTTTTTCAGGTGTAGTCCAGGCATCGCCAATGCTGGTTAAACCGCTTGCAAGTACTTTGTTAAAATATAAACGATAGCCCGCCATTTCCTGTTCTTCGGTAGGTTTTGGGGGATAAAGTATATTTTTTGCATGATGCAAATAACCCGCTGCCGCCTCTTTACAAATCCCATCGGGTTTGTTTGTGCCGTGGTAACGCTCAAAGGCGCCTCCGGCAGGGTCTTTCGTGTTTTCATTGATGCCATTTAACTCCGTCAGGAATGAATTGGCTGCCGACAGATGTCCGCTTACATGCGTAATCAGGATGGGATGATCCGTTGATGCCCTATCCAGGCTATCGCGGATGGGTTGGCCCCCAAGTTTGGTTTCATTATAACCTACGCCACGGATCAGCATTCCTTTTGGCGTAATGGCCGCCTTCCGCCTTATTAAACTGATCAGGTTTTTCATGGAGCTTACTGTATCCAGTTCCAATGTTGCGTAAGGCTCCTCAAATGAGTAGACCGGCGCAGGATGCTGGTGAACATCATTAAAACCAGGGATAACGGTTTTGCCATTCAGTTGCACCACGCGCGTATCAGCACTTTTGTATTTTTCAATCTCGCCGGCCGTTCCAACTGCAAGTACATAGCCGTCCTTCATGGCAATCGCTTCGGCGCGATCTCCTTTTTGTTTTAATGTGATGATATTTCCTCCGGTTAAAATAAGATCAGCCTTTTGGGCATATATCCCTAAAGAGAATATATTTAAAAGAAAAAAAACAAATAGCTTTCTCATAATTGGTTATATTTTAGAACCCCGATAATTAAAAAACTATTCAAGGAATTTCTTTTTTAAAGTTGCGATTTTCGCATCGTCCAGGCCAATTTCGGTTCTCAAATAATTATCAACCGAACCATATTTCTTAATTATTGCATTAAAAGTTGCATCAAGGTCTTCCTTTTTTACACCGGCCATATCCGACGCAACCTCCGGATCTATATGCATAAATTTCACCATCTGGTTAACCATTTTTACATTCACATCTTTTCTATAATAATTTGAAGCAAGATAATCGCTCGTTATAGTTTCATACGGCACACCCAGGCTGTATAAAAACAAAGCTGCGCCAATGCCTGTCCGGTCTTTTCCGGCTGTGCAATGAAAAACAAGGCTCTGATCAACAGGTAAACCTAATAACTTATCAAAAAAGGGTTTGTAACGGGCAGCCAGCGAGTCTGTTTTGCTATAATAGACCATCATTAATGAATCGCCGGCAGTACCTTTAGCATGGGCAATACTTTTCATCCAGTCATTCAGGCTGTTATTGCTTCCGGCAGGGCACAATATATAATCCATACCGGGATTAAGCTTATCAGGCGCCTGTGCCGACTCTTGTTTACCCCGCAGGTCCACATCGTAATTAATTTTCTTTTCTTTAAGTATTTCAAGGTCAGCATCGGTTAATTTGCTTATATCCGCACTGCGGTAAACTTCGCCCCATTTAACGTGGTGGCCATCGGCGGTTGCATATCCCCCCAGGTCCCTGAAATTGGCAGCGCCCTGCAAAACCAAGTGTCTTTTGGCACTATCCGCTACCTGCGCATTTGAAATTGAATAAAGGCAAATGGCAGCAAATAATAAAAGGTATTTTTTCATAGTTATTAAAATTAAGATGTTGTATCAAACTAAAAAAGCAGGGGCCCCGGCTAAAGTCCCCTGCTCAAAAGCAAAAATTTATTTTATCCTATTTTGTAAGCCAGGTATCTTTACTTACATCATCAACCCCACCAAACTGTGATTGAAGTGCGGCACTATAATTAGCAGTGTTACTTGTTGCCTCGGCTGCGGGATATTGCCAGCGACGTGGAATTGCGCCACTTGCTGTACCAATAGACCCTGCATTCCCCTGGCTCCATGCTGGTATGCCGTTGGGATAAGCCGTGCTAACTGATCTTCTCCATTCATAAAATGATTCCCAACCTGAATTAGCGAACATAGCCACATAGCGCTGTGTAAAAATCTGCGCTAAGCCGTTTGTATTATCACCTGCGTAGGCTACGTTAGCCATAAATTGTGGTAAGTTAACCGTTGTAGTACCAATAGTTACACCTTTTAAGTTTGCGATGGTAAGGGTTTCGCCATTGGTTATGCCGTAAATAGCAAGGGAGGCATTAATGCCATTATTATACCATGTTGTTGAAGTACCGGCTGTCCACCCCCTGTTAATTGCCTCGGCAATATTAAAACACAACTCAGGGTAACCAATAAATACAAACGGTTCGGCATTGGCACCGCTGTATGCCGCAGGTAGGGCAAAATAACGATTGTAGGCCAAATAAGAGTACTGACCTGCTGCCGCATTGGTATTAAGCGTAGGCACGGAAAGATTATCATCGGCCCCAACCCATGCTGTAAAATCACTAACAGCTTTACCTGCTGTAATTTGTTGCGGCGCAGGTGTGGCAACAACCATTAAACGTGGGTCCTGTGTTGAAGATGTTACGCTAACATAAGGCAAACCTACGCTCCCAAAGTTATCATATGGTTGCAAACCTTCGCTAACAATGGCATAAGGGTTAAATGCCTGGTTATATTTATACACGAGGTTGTCTGCATTGCTGGTCATTATTGGGTATGTAGCCGGATTGCTTACAATGGTGTTGAACTGTTGTGGTATGTTCAAATCCGCATTGTCTGCAGCCCTTTTGCTCAGGCTTATCAAAACGCGCAACCGATAAGTATTTATCAATTTTTGCCATTGCAGGTAAGTAAGTCCATATATGTCACCGGTATCAAAAGTTGCACCCGGACTTACAGCAACCAATGGAGTTAATAAGGTATTCGCGTTATCAAGCATAGCCAAAGCAGCTTTGTAAACATCGTGCTGAGTATCGTATTTTGGCTGTAAAATTGACGGGTTACCGGCTTGCGAAAACGGAATATCGCCCACACGTTGTGTTAGCCAAATACCTGCATAAGCTTTAAAAAACTGCCCGATTGCGTAATATTTGTTTGTTTGATTGCCTAATTGCTGAGTGGACTGAGTTTGCAGGGCAATCGCATATTTTAATATATCGTATGTAGTCTCTGAATTGCCGAAACCGTAACTGTTATTACCCCAGTAATAGGCATAATTTGACAAAGCAAACTGCTCGTTCTTGCTCGATTGAGAAAAGGGCTGTTCGTCACTTCTGATCAGGGTAGCGGTGAGGTGGTTCAGCAGCAATGACGATGGAATGGTACCAGTTGATGCCGCAACGTTAGGGTTGTCAATCAGGTCACCTTTCTGGCAGCCTGTAATGGATACCATGCCTATTGTTATCAATAGGGCTAATGGGATTAATGATTTTATTTTCATAAATTTCTTTTTAATCAATTAAACAATTTTTAGAAAGTTAAATGGAGGTTAAAGCCATAACGACGGGCTGTAGGGCTTGTAAGGTTCGTGCTGCCATCGTTACCAACCAAGCCTCTTGATGAAGCATCATAACCTGATGCATACTGATCAAGATCGATATCCTTTCTTGCTGCAAAGTATAATAAGTTCCTGCCTACTATAGAGAAGGTTACTTTTTTGATAAACGTGCGCGCTAACAAGTTTTCCGGCAATGAATAACCAATAGATGCTTCGCGTAATTTAGCATATGAGCGGCTAATCATATAGTATTCATCAAAGTTAGAGCCAAGACCGCTTGAAATATATGCCTGTGTTGTAACGGGAGTGGTATTTGGCGCAAATGTTAACTGACTAAGATTTGTAATAACGCCACCGGGACCGTAAACAGGGGTACCGCTGGCAATCACAACACCCGGGCCCACGTAAGATCCCTGGCCGCCATTACCTACTTTACCTGTGGTTTGTAACGAAGCCCAGTCTGCAGCACGGGCAACACCGTAAGCGCCTGAAGCCGATTCAATTGCTGTACCGCCATTCATCGCATGGTAGTAGGTGTAATCATATATTTTACCACCTATACGGCCATCAAACTGAATATTAAGCGAAAATCTTTTGTAGGTAAAATGATTAGTGATGCCAAAAGCGAAGTCAGGGTCTGCATGTCCTAATAAACCATAGTTTGCATTATTTTGCTGACCGGGCGCCTGTAAAGGTGCACCGCCGCTATTAATGATATCGCCATTGCCATCTCTGACAAATTTAGTACCATATATGTCGTCAAGTCTTTCTCCAATGGTATAATAATGTCCATTTTGGTAAATGCCATTTTGACCTGCGCTCACTGATTTCAGTGTTTCCTTATAAGTAGAATAATTTAAGTTGATATCCCAGTTCAAACCATCCTTATTTCTTAAGGGAGATCCAACTAATTCAATTTCAATACCATCTTTTTTTGTTGTTAATCCATTTAAAACTTCAACAGTGTTGGTAGTTGATGGAGCAACCGCTAATTGATAAATGTTTGGCCCGTTGGTGGTTGTAAAATACGTAGCGTTTAAACCTAACCTGTTACCCAAAAACTTGGCATCGAAACCAGCTTCATACGATTGAACATCATATGGCTTGATATTGGCATTCGAGATAGAATTTGAAAGCTGAACTGAAGAAGTGCCATTATAATAAGTGGTAGCGGCAGACGGGCTTTGATTTGTATAAGTGGGACCGTTATATGGTGTAAAGTATTCTGTTCCGTAACCCAATAAATTACCAACCGGACTTGAATTCCACAGGGCGCCCGATGCTGTTGATTGTAATGCATTGTAAGAACTACCGATTGTTGGAGCAGTTAATGCGCCTTTAACGTCGGCAAATGAGCCACGTACTTTTAAGAAAGAAATAAATTCAGGTAATTTTACATAATCATTTATCACTGAACTTACTGAAACCGAAGGATAAAAGAAAGTATTGCTACCTGAAGGCAGTGTTGAAACATTATCAACACGACCGGTAGCATTAATGTTGATGTAATTTTTATACCCCAAATCAAATGAATAGTACGCGCTGTTAACCTGCATTTTTGAGTTGAAGTTATACGCTAAAATGGTTGATGTGTTATCCAGGTTGTATACGTTTGGTAAAGAAAGGTCTTTTGTGGTTTCCCAATCAGATAAATACCTGAAAGAACGTTCGTTACCACCTACCAAAGCATTAAAATTAAAGCCTCCGAATTTGTGTTTATAGTTTAAGTTTAAATCCGTGTTGTTTTCTAACAAATTACGGTCATCCTGCCTGTAATCGCCGTACCAGCCAAAATAATACCATGGCAAATACTGGTTTAAGTTAGCCGAAGACGGTACTTCTTCAGTATTCTGATCGTTATAGGTATCTAAAGATGTGCGCAGCCTTACATTTAAATCGTCAGTAAATTTGTAGGTAAAGGCCAAAGATCCATAAATAGACTGGTTGTTACGGCCACGCAGCCATTTCTCGGCCTGGAAATATGGGTTATTCTCACGGCCATATTCTTGTGCATACTGTACCAGGTTAGGTACCCCCTGCGGGCCCTGGTAAATGTTTTTCAGTTCGTTGATCGGATAGTCAGATGAACCGTAAACAAAAAACTCATAGATATAGCTGTTAGGGCCATAATTGGCGTCGGGAACGTTTGGAGAATATTGCTCGCTCAGGTTTAAGTCAGCATCCACGCGCAATTTTGGTGTGATATCGTAACCTGAGGTCAACTTAAAGTTATCAATATTCAATTTTGTATTGGGGAAATCGCCTTGTTCGAAGGTATGACCATAAGATACATGAATATCATAATTTGATCCACTGGCAGAAACCGAAAGTGAGTTTGTGCTTACAATACCTGTTTGTACAAATGCATTAAAATTATTTATACCACGGGCCAGCCACGGAGTAGGTGTTCTTACACCGGTAACAGTATTATAGGGGCTGTCAAACTGTTGTACAGGTTGTCCGTCAAATTGAGGGCCCCATTCTGGTAAACGTTGATTGTTATCATATAACTGGTTACCATAGCTATAGGTAAAGTTTGTACCACGACCGTACTGATATTGGTCTTTTGGAAGGGCAAGGAAGCCTTTCTCAAATTCGGTGGTACTGTTGTAATCAATCTGCCATCCTTTTTTGTCTTTAGTACCTTTTTTTGTGGTAATGATGATTGCTCCGTTAATACCGCGGAAACCGTAAAGCGCAGCTGCGTTAGGGCCTTTCAAAATGGTATACGTTTCGATATCGTCAGGGTTAAAATCATAAGTGTTAGATTCAACCGGTTCGCCGTCAACAACGTACAAAATGTCCATACTACCACGCAAAACCACGGTAGGCGTACCAAACATTTCGTTACTGGCGCCAATAGATAAACCTGCAACTTTACCCGCCAGCGAGTTTAACGGATTTGGGTCTCTTCCTACTGTTAACTCATCACCGTTGATTTGTGACTGGGAATAACCAAGTTTCTGAAACTCCTTTTTTACACCCAGGGCGGTAACCACCACTTCATTCAGTGATTTTGTGTCCTGAACTAATTGCACCGAAATGTAAGTTTCGTTTACAACTATTTCCTGGGTAATAAAACCTATTGATTTAACAACAAGTGTCTGTCCTTTGTCGACGGAAATGGTGAATCGTCCTTCGACACCCGTAATAGTACCCTTGTCGGTACCCTTAATAAAAACACTTGCCCCGGGCAAAGGTTGGTTATTGTTGTCCAGAACAATACCCCTTACCGGGAGGTTTTGCGCAAACATTTTGCCGCAAAACGCAAACACAATTACCAGTGTTAACAGTAACCGCGAAAATCTGAGTAAATTTTGTTTCATGTGATTTTAATTTATCTGCAACAAAACTATCCCGGCAGTATTATGAAATTGTGCGTAGAATAACAACAAAAAGTTAACAAATACTAAACAAACGAATAAAAAATAGACAATTGTTAATAAGAATTTTCCTCAATAAAAATAAATTCGCCAGGCGGCATTTTGCCTGCCGTTTGCGAAGATGCATTTGGTGAAAATTTCAGAAAATTTTCAGGAGTTATTAAAGGTGCGCGGGGTTGCGACTGTTACAGGTAAACAATACCCGGTTATAATCAGGGATTTATGCCCGGGTATTGTTAACAGGGGTTAAAGTGAATATTTAATTTTTCTGCTGAAAGGATGCTTCCTGACCTTTGCATATTTAGCAAGCATTGACAAATTGTGGCTTACACTTTTATGAAGCCTTTGAAGCTCCAGTTCAGGTTCAAAATCATGAATGGCTTCCACAATCTCATCCACTAACATTGGTTTAGCTTCCTGGTGAAGGATAAACAAAATCTTAGTTCCATAAGTCAGGTTCGGAGCGTAAGATTTAGGGATGGAATTTTCAAAATCCACAAAATCGTTACGCGAATTTCCGAAAGTTATGCTCTTATCAATAAATGCATTTAAGGCTAACTGCACCTTATTAAGTTCATGCATCAATTGTGCTTCTTTATTTTTTAATTGTTGAATGATCGAATCGTCTGTCATCTTTTTTAATATAATAACGTAATTGAATTGAAAGACGAACAAAATAGCTGCTGAGTTTGCCATTAATTCGTCTTGTACCAGATAATGCAGGAGAACGTTTACAAAATCAAATACGCCAATTATTTAAAAAAACAATCCCCGGATAAGGATTTGGCTGATGAAAAGTATTAACGAATAGGAAAAAGTGATTTGAAAAAGAAAAAGTCACAAAGAGAAGCAAAAATAAAGAAGCAACTACCGAAAAATCAACAACGGGCATTTTTTGGTTAATTACTCTTGGCCTCGACAAAAATTTTGTTTTACCCTGGCTCTTTTTTGCCAAGAACCAATTAATAGCTTCTGCTGTTTTAACCCCCTGCTTAGTAAAAATTACCTTAATAGATTGCAACAGGTTTATTGTCGTCGTATTTCTATTGCAAAATGCCACGTAGTTACAAGCAAAAACGGTGTAAATTACAGCTATAAGCAATACCAGGCTTTTTTTGAAAGAGCGACGCATGTAAAAAGTTTAATAAATAGCTAACACATTGCTAACATAAGCAACTGCCTTTTAAAACGCGTTGATTTAGTGTTATCAAATGATTAAATTAATAAAACACAAAGCCACGCGTTTCTGGTCGTTCAAAGTGACAGCCTCAAGAACCCGTTAGTCATATTAAAAAATTATCACCAAAATACTTTCGGTTTACTGACTAATCCTGCATTTTATTTGCTTTTTTGTGTTAATAATTTATTAACTTTATGTAAAGTTAAAATGAATAAATTATTAATAACCGGATTACTGCTCTTGCTTTCAGTTGGCTGCTATGCAACCTGTATTGTGGTTTATTTAGCAGAAAACGGGAATATATATGTAGCTGCTGATAGCAGAAGGACTTTTATATTTGACGGCAATGCCAGTAATCATAAGTTTGAGTCAGTCTGTAAAATCCATCATGTTAATAACAGTTATTTTGCAATCGCAGGAATAGACGACGGGAGCTTATTAAAGTATGCAACTAAGGCATTGCAGCAAAATTCAGACGTCGATTCGGCAATAAGATCATTTGGAAACGCTATGGCGATTCGCTA
>Ga0206965_10073_pt1 | contig 29579 bp, 25 predicted proteins | sample Alteio_BWOrgHeat_26_FD_152973 | JGI IMG/M metagenome (GOLD analysis project Ga0206965, IMG submission 152973) | Enriched cells from forest soil in Barre Woods Harvard Forest LTER site, Petersham, Massachusetts, United States -... | ecosystem: Environmental > Terrestrial > Soil > Temperate forest >...
CCGCAAAGAGATTCTATTTTTGTATCCTAAAACTTGGTTTTGGAATACAACATGAATTTTTCTTTTATCGTTCTACTGGTAATTTTGCAGGTAATTATTTTTAATGACTGTCGGGTTATATGCACCAAGTTGCGTCTTGTCATTCCTGTAAAAGTCACTTAATTCGGTAACAGATTTGTCATTTCAATAGGTTTTTTACCATCAATTCCTTGGTGTGGTCTTTCATGGTTGTAATAATATAAGTATTGGATTAATTCTTCCTTTAATTCTGCTACCGATTCAAATGTAGTTTCTCTTATTAAATCTTCCTCTAAAGTTCTCCAGAAGCGTTCTACTTTACCATTTGTTTGGGGTCTATAGGGCTTTGTATAACGATGCTTGATGCCGAGTTCCATCAATAATCTTTCAAAGGGATGATGTTGTTTTTGTGTACTTGATTTTGTTCCGAATTCCGGTCCATTATCAGAAAGCATCTCTTCAAATTTAAGTTGGTAATGGTCATTTAAGATGTTTAAGCATTTAAGAGCAGCGAACATCACGGTTATACTTTTAATATCTTCCACCACTTCTGCCCATGCGATCCTGGAATAATCATCAATAATACAAACCAAATAGAGTTTGATGGATTTGCCATTAATCACGCTTTTGCTTAGGTAATGGCAGTCTATATGTCCTAATTGCCCCATCTTTTCTTTAATTATTTTTCTTTTGTTTTGCTTCATAGGCGGCGTTAAACGATTCATTCCTTTTCTCTTTAATATATTATAAACTCCCGAAGGTGAGATGGCAAAATTAGGCAAATTTATTTTAAGAATATTGACTATCTCATATTTATTATTTCCTTTCTCTCTTAAACTGACAACCTTGTTTTCAATGAATGGAATAGGTCGCCGAGTCTTATATTTAGGACCTCTTTTCCTTGGTAAAAGATCTTCCTCCTTTCCGCTTTGTTTGTACCTGTTATAATACTTCATGAAGCTCTTTGCATCTGTGTCATGAGCCGCATAAAAGTATTTTACCTTTTTGAAAACAGGATGAGTTTTGTTTTTTACCTGTTCTTACTCCTTAATTAAAAACCGATATTTCTCCTGGTAATTTCGGTCTATCGTTTTGTCTTTTCTATTATCTTTCATCGCACAAATTTATAAATTCTAATTTATAAATCTGTTACCGAATTAAGTGACTTTTACAATTCCGACGAAGGAGGAATCCTATTATGTAAGGAATAGGATTCCTCCTTCGTCGGAATGACAAGCGATATTAAAATATTTGCTACAAAGTGCAATTTGTCACACACCCGGTTTGTAGATGCTTAATTTACCAATATTATAATCCGTATTTTTGCAATCTTAAAAAATAACTGAAATGACAAGAGAAGTAGTTTACAATAAATATGAAATTGAGTTGTTGGAATTGATAGACTATGCTATTGATTTTTTCAGGAAGGGTATGGAAATGGGTGAAGTTCCAAAAGATTTTTTTGATACTTTTTCGAAGAAATATGAATTCATAAAAGAGAATGTCACCAGGTTTGCCAATGAGCGATATGATATAGTTGAATTTTTTGAAATTAAAAAATCAGAGGCGAGTAAATTGTATTATGATGACACATGCCTGCATTGTAAATTTCATTCTTCATTCCGACCTATAGGAAATGCTGTGGGTGCAATGGGGTTCACTTTTTATCTTTTTAATTGCCCGAAATGCAACAAGAATTTCCTTGCTCAAAATCCTTTTGATATGCATGAAAACCTTGCCTGGGTTGAGCATGAAATAATAAGAATCAGCAAGGAAGATGCTCATGGAAATTCAATAAAAAATTCAAAAAATCATACACCCGAACAATTTGAAAATTTGATAAAAGGTTACCTGGAATTTAAAGAAGAAGTCAGAAAATTGGATGAAGGGCTTGCGGCAAATAAAGTGGAAGAAGAGAGAGATATTCAACAATTAATTCCTTTGATAGCAGAGCTGAAGGGGTTGAAAATAATGGTGGAAGAGCAGCAGAAAAATGATGAAATAAATTAAAATGAATGTCTGTCTTGATACCTAACAAAGGAAATAATGAATATTGAACAAGGAATAATGAATAATGAAATTGGAAAACGAAGAAATACTGAATTCTGGAATTCATTCATTCTTATTTCAACCTTACTTCCTTCAACATTCCTTATTCCTTGTTCAATATTCATTATTTTAACAACATTAGGTATTAATACGGACAATCATATAAATTAATATTCAGGAGTGATTTTAAAAGAAAAAATAAGGCTGGCATTGAATCGGTTTTTGCTTGACCAAGATCATGTTTGCTAAAAATTAAAGACAAAAATTATGGAAGAAAATATTTATACAGAAGATGAAAAAGAGTTGCTGGGGATTTTGGAATTCCTTATACATTTTCATAAAACAGTGGAGTATGAAAATGATGAGGCGAGAGCAGGAGGAGAAAATATTATGAAGACATTTGAAGCCAAAAAAGATGAAATCATAAATATGGTGAATAAAAGATTTGAAAGGCTGGAAAAGGATAATCAGGCGGAGGGAAAAGACATCAACAGTTATTATGATGAAATATGCACGAGATGCGGATTCTTCTCGTCTTACAGACCTCTGCAAATCGTTAAAGATCAAAAGGGATATAGTTTTTATGAGTTCTATTGCCCGAAATGTCAAAAGAATTTCGTTGCAGAATTTCCTTTTGATGATCATGAGAAACTGGCTTGTATGGATGCTTATATTGTTATGGTAAGTAAGAAAGATAAATATGGGAAAGCAATGATAGATCATCCAAATGTGCCAAGAGAAGTTTTTGATAAATTTTTAAAAAGCACTGAAGCATTTAGAGAAGGAATTAGAAAATATGATGAGAGTAAAGCTGCAATGATAGCATTCGATGGTCAATGCCAGAAAGTTGTGAAGCAAAATCTTGAAGTATATAGACCAATAAAAAAAAGAATTGTGGCTAACTTTTTCAAGACAGATATAAATTAATAACAAACGAATGATATCAAGTATATTAAGTATTGAAAAACCTTGCCATCCGTGCTTGACCAAGAGAGTGGTTTATAGAAATTAAAGACAAAAATTATGGAAGAAAAAGTATTTAATCAAGATGAAATAGAGTTGCTGGAATTATTGGAATTCGTGTTATGTTATCATGCCAAAGCTGCTTTTACTGACGAAGCAAAATTAAAGGAAGGTGATACCGTGCGTAAAGAATGTGAAGTTCTTAAAAATCAGATTATAGAAACAGCAAATACAAGATATGAAAGCCATCAAGAACTTTTGGAAAAGAAAAAAATAAGATTGAAAGATTATTATGACGAGGGATGCACCTATTGTGGATTTTATTCGTCCTTTCAGCCTAATGGTGAAGCAGAGGGAGACTATGGATTTCGTTTTTATACTTTTCGATGTGCCAAATGCGGAAAGGATTTCCTTGGGCAATTGCCTGTTGATGACCATGATACAATAGTCTGGCATGATATTTTTTTAAAAGAAATATCCAAGAAAGATAAACGCGGAAATTTTACTTCAAAGAAGTTTAATGTTACCCAAGAAAAGATTGATACCATGATAGAACATTTTAATTTTTTTAAAGAAAAGGTACTTATTTGTGATAGAAATGAAAAGGTGCATAATGATTTTCTTATTGCTTATAACCTTGATGTAACGAAGCAACTCCTTAACCTTAGAGAAATAAAAAAGAAAATAACAGGCGAAATAATCATTGAGGATATTAATTAATATACATCGTATTTTGAATGAAGATAAAATGAATGCAAACCCTTGCCATCCTTGCTTGACTAAGATCATGTTTAATAAAAATTAAGGACAAAAATTATGGAAGAAGATGTTATCAGAGGCGATTATAAAGAGTTGCCGGAAATAATAGGATTTGTTAATGATTATTTTTCAAAAATGGTATCTGGAGATACCTTTAAACATCTTTCCTTAGATAATTCACTACCATCCTCAACTGTCCCCAACTGATAGAATCACCAGTAGTTTTCTTGAGGTCTGTAAGATTTTCAAATCCCATTTTCTCCACAGCAACTTTGATCATCTGGAATTGTTCTTCCGAAATGAAATCAAAAAGATTCACCTCCCCTGTTTTGATGAATAGAGCAAGATGCCCTTCTATAGTCGAAGCAGCCATGCCACGCAGGGTTGCTATCTCTTCAATAGTCTTTTTCTCTTTGTATAAATCAAGGCTTACTTTCTTGGAATCTATCTTTTCTTTTGGATCTTTGATGCCTTCCAATTTAATTTTTTCAACCCTCAATTCAATCGCTCTGTTGGTTCTTTCAAGGGTCTTGGCAATTTCATAAAGTGGTTTGTTATTCCCCACCAACGCCATTAATTTTTCATCCTCTTCTCTTGACCAAGGTCTGAAGGCATTGGCTTTTGTTTTCCTTATTTCTTCAACATTATAAGCCTTTTCTTTTTCAATCTTTGGTTCAGATGCAGCTTCAGAATTTGTTTCTGCAGGCTTTGGAATAACAGGCTGTTCCTTGTATTCAATAACAACTTTCAAATCCAACCCGCTCACATCAGCCTTCTCAATTTCTTTTACCTTTCTCCATAAATCAAGAATCAATTCATTGAAATAAAGCAACAAGGTTTTGGCGCGTTTCTTAATCTTAATTTCTTCCCTGATAGCGACAATAGGTTGAATGATTTCTTCCAAAAGTTTCTCAATGAAATAAGGCTTGGCTTTCTTGACACGCTCTTCCAATAGCGCGGTATCAATGGGTTTCACAATGACTATCTGATTCACTCTATCCATAAATTTCATTGCAATCAATGTTTGTTCTGAAGTTTTTGCTTTGATAATATTCAGCCTTTCAATGACAGAATCTCTACCATCAAATTCTTTTCCTGATGTGAATTCTATAGCCTCATCTATCAATACATTTACGAGATTCCAATCAAAAATCTTTTCTAATCTGGAGATGGAATATTCAAACTTTTCTTCATCAAGATTCAATGTCTTAAGATCGGTTTCCTTCTTGATGAATTCCACAATCCGTTGATCGGTAGAGATGGCACTCGCCGGAATCTTGGTCAGCAAAGTCAAGCCAGTCAAGGAAGTGCAGCGACTCAAGGCAACATAAACCTGCCCCGCCGCAAAGGAAGCACCTGCATCAATAGCCATCTTCGTGAATGTCAGACCCTGGCTCTTATGAATCGTAATAGCCCATGCCAACCGAATAGGATATTGCAGGAAACTACCGAGCGGTTCTTCATTAATTTTGTTGTCTTCTTTATCGAAAACATATTTAATATTATCCCACTTTTCTTTCTCCACTCTCAATTCAATATCACTGTCAGCCAGCTTCACGATAATTTCTTCGGCGGTGAGTTTAATGATCTTCGCCAGCTTGCCATTGTAGTATTTACCGGCTTTAGTATCGTTCTTAATGAACATGATTTGTGCTCCCAACTTTAACTCCAAAACTTTCTCTGTCGGGTAGGCTCTGTCACTGAAATCGCCATCTACATTAGCCTCGAATTTAAAGATGGGGGCATTCAGTTTTTGAAGCTCATCACGATTGATTTTATCAGCGGTATTGTTGTGGGTGGTAAGGGTAATGATATTTTCAACATCTATCCAAAAGCTCGGAACATAGCGAGAATGAAGCAATTCAAAGTCCTGTTCTGCCATTGAATTATTCCTTACACTATTCAATAACCCAATGAATTTTTCTTCGGTCTGACGATAGATTTTCTTCAATTCAATTATCAATGGAGGGTTCTCTTTCAAGACCTCTGCATTAAAGAAAAAAGGACTTTCATAATACTTCTTCAACAACTCTTTCTCCTGATCCTGAACCACTGGCGGCAACTGAAATAAATCCCCGATAAATAAAACCTGCACACCTCCAAAAGGCTTATTCCTATTCCCCCTGACAGACCTCAATATATCATCCACAGCATCCAATAAATCAGCACGAACCATACTCACTTCATCAATAATAAGAAGGTCCATTTCACTCATCAATTCACGCTTGGCTTTAGTGATTCTAAGCCCTCTCAACAACTCACTTTTATTGGTAAACTGAACCTCTCCCTGCACATATCCGCCATGTCTCAAATAAGCATTAAAAGGCAATTGAAAAAACGAATGCATTGTCACGCCTCCTGCATTGATTGCCGCGACACCAGTGGGCGCAACGACTACACAATTCTTGGAAGTTTCCTTCATCAGCTTCTTTAAAAAAGTAGTCTTACCAGTCCCAGCCTTACCAGTTAGGAAGACATTGCGCCCGGTATTATTTACCACCTCCCAGGCAGTATTGAAAACGTGATTTATTGTTTCGTCGGACATTTGCTTAATAGATTAAAATTCACTGGTTGCAAAAGTAGCTTTATCGAAGGTAATAAAGGATTGCACTAGATTGGATTGCATTGATAATATAGTTAGTGGTAAATTTACTTTAATAAAAAAGGCGGTGAAGATTTCACCGCCCTTTGCTCCCCCTCCTGGACTCGAACCAGGGACCCTTTGATTAACAGTCAAATGCTCTAACCAACTGAGCTAAGGAGGAATGATTTATTAATTTTGAGGGCGCAAAATTACTTTAATTTACCGACTAAACAATATCTTTGCAAAAATTTTTTTAAAAATATATCCTTATGAGTTTATTGGTTGTTGGTACGGTAGCCTTTGATGCTATTGAAACTCCGTTCGGAAAAACGGATAAAATTGTTGGTGGAGCCGCTACTTATGCGGGACTTGCCGCCTCCTATTTCACAAATAAGATTAACCTGGTTTCTGTCGTCGGGGATGATTTTCCGAAAGAAACAATTAAATTATTCCATGAAAAGAATATTAATACAGAAGGTCTCCAGATTAAAAACGGTGAGAAAACTTTCTTTTGGTCAGGGAAATATCATAATGATATGAACACCAGAGATACTTTGGTTACCGACTTGAATGTATTGAGTGCTTTCGATCCGATTGTTCCGGATTCAGCACAGGACTGTGAGTTTCTGATGTTGGGAAATCTGATGCCACAGGTTCAGAAATCTGTTATTGAAAGATTATGGAAAAGACCGAAGTTGATAGTTTTAGATACTATGAATTTCTGGATGGATGTGGCATGGGATTCTTTGCATGAAACGCTTGCTATGGTGGATGTATTGACTATCAATGATGCCGAAGCCAGGCAGCTATCCGGTGAATATTCATTGGTTAAGGCGGCGCAAAAGATTCTTAAATTAGGTCCTAAATATCTTATAATCAAAAAGGGTGAGCATGGTGCTTTATTATTTGATAAGAACCAGGTATTCTTTGCTCCGGCATTGCCTTTGGAAGATGTTTTTGATCCGACTGGTGCTGGCGATACGTTTGCCGGGGGGTTCATCGGACACCTCGCCGCTACCAATGATATTTCATTTGATAATCTCAAGAGAGCTATTATCTTTGGCTCTGCGATGGCTTCTTTCTGTGTTGAGAAATTCGGGACGGAGAGGTTAATTAATCTTAGCCAAGATGAAGTCAATGAAAGGGTTCAGGAGTTCATTGACCTTGTCCAATTTGATATTGTTCTAGTTTAAATAATTAAAAATATGCTACAGGGATTTTTAGATTTTATTGCCAAAGAGAAATTATTTCTTCCAAAAGATAAAATCTTAATAGCTGTATCTGGAGGTGTTGATTCTATTCTATTATGTGAATTATTTCATCAGGCAAAACTTAACTTCGGTATTGCTCATTGCAACTTTAATCTTCGTGGTAAGGAATCTGATGGAGATGAAAAATTTGTTAAAGCAGTAGCTAAGAAATATAGTGTTGATTTCTATTCCAAGGCATTTGACACCAGCTCTTATTCCAAAGAACAGGGAATCTCAATTCAGATGGCTGCAAGGGATTTAAGATACTCTTGGTTTGAAGAGATTCGAAATAAAGAAAAATACAAATTTATAGCAACTGCTCATCATCAAAACGATGTTGTGGAAACGGTCTTGATTAATCTTATTAAAGGAACGGGTATAGCAGGATTGCATGGAATATTACCCAAGAAGAAAAATATTATTCGCCCCTTGTTATTCGCTACAAGAGATGAAATTGAAACCTTTGCCAAGAAACATAAACTTAAATTCCGTGAAGATAGTTCTAACCAATCTGATAAGTATTTAAGGAATAAAATCCGTAATCAGGTGATTCCAATTTTGAAGGAGATAAATCCTACATTGGAGAAAACTTTTATGGAGAATGTGGAACGGATTAAGTTAGTTGAACATGTCTATAAATATGAGATTAAAAAATTAGAATACGACTATTTTATAAACCATAATGGCAAATTGAATATAGCTATCTTTGGCGAACAATATCATCTTTTTCCAGCTTTCCTCCACGAAGTCCTCGTTCGGTATAATTTTAACCATGATGTGATTAACGAAATAATCAAGGCAACGGAGAGCCCTGCTATTGGCAGGCAGTTCTATTCAACTACTCATAGAATTATTATTGATAGAGAAAGCTTAATCATTCTGAATTTAAAGGGCTCTCAAGACAATGAAACTTTTCTCATTAATAAAGATACTGATGATTTCTGTTCCAGTTATAATTCAGAATATTATTCCTTGGTGGCAGACAATTCTTGGAATCTCGAACATATTAAATATGACAACCTCGGGGGATATTTATTTTTAGACGAAGCTTCCCTCCAGTACCCTCTTACCATTCGTCGCTGGAAGCCGGGTGATTTCTTCTATCCATTAGGCATGAAAAGAAAGAAAAAAATCAGTGATTTTTTGATAGATAATAAGGTTCCATTGAATAAGAAAGAAAATACATTTGTAATAGTATCTGGCAAAGACATTGTCTGCCTTCTTGGGCATAGGATTGATAACAGGTATCGTATTACAGATACGACCACAAATGTTTTGACTATTGATTACAACGAAAAATAACCATGAAAGAGAAAAAACTATTTGAAGAAAAGCAATACCTCGGGTATAATAAATATGCACTGGTGAGGCAATTGGTATTGTCTATTTTTTGTTTCACGGCTTATCATTTTCAATTAGGAGACATCTTTTTCATCATCGGCTTATGTATTTTAGTTATTTCCGTTATTCTTCTTTTTATTCTTCACATTCACACCACGGTTTTTGAACATTGCATAATCATAGACGGGCTGTGGACTTCACGCAAGGTGAAGATTAATTTAGAGAGCATCGTTTCTGTGGAAAAAACCATTTACAGCAAATTTTCTCTCAACAATCCAGTCTATAACGTTCATGATAACGGGACGATAAAATTCTTTTCCGGCGGTCATAATGAAGCTGTTAAACTGACGGATCGTGATGGTCTTGTCTATCTTATCGGCAGCCAGAAAGCAGAGATATTATTTAATATTGTCGAAGACGCTTTAAAGAAGATAAAATCTTAGTGTCATATCAGTTTTTCTCTTCGCGAAATGTCAATTTAACGAATTGAATTATTCCTTTAGCAATGTCATTCCACTGAATTTTAAAGAAACCTTTTCTTCTTAGGAGAAAATTTCATGAGACATTGAAATGAGTTCACAATATAGCTTCACAAAGCCACCAGGCAATGAAATTAACTTACGAGACAGAGCCAATAACTCAAGAGACAGAGCCAATAACTCAAGAGACAGAGTCGATAACTCACGAGACAGAGTCATGAACTCACGAGACAGAGTCATGAACTCACGAGACAGAGTCATTAACTCACGAGACAGAGCCATTAACTCACGAGACATAGCTATAAACTCACGAGACAGAGTTATGCGCAGTAGAACTATTCAAATGCGCATTATTGCGAATAACCTCATCTTGCAAGTTTAAAGCATGCGATTCCAAGTATAAACTATGATACAGAATGCGAGTGAGGAGCACAATTGTTATTAAACCAACAGATCATCTGCAACAGTTGATGGAATTATTACTGAAGATAAACTAAATTGAATTAAGGCAGGTATTCGACGGTCTTTATAGAATTGATGAATAAAACTAAATTTGAAATGGTATATCCGACTTTAATATGCTTTTTCTACTTTTGCACCCCTAATAATTAAAAATATATGAAGAAAATAATAATGACTTTAGTGCTATGTTGGAGTATGCTCCAAATGAATGCGGGGAACGAAGGAATCCTTCCATACCCTATCTTCCAGAAACAATTGCCCAATGGGGTGAATGTGGTAACAGTGCCTTTTGGAAGTCCTGGAATTGCCGCCTTTTTTATCGTGATGCGAGTTGGCAGTCGCGATGAAGTGGAGCCGGGAAAGACTGGTTTTGCTCACTTCTTTGAGCACATGATGTTTCGTGGAACCGATAAATATCCAAAGGATAAATATGATGAAGTCCTTAAATCCATCGGTGCCTCGGCGAATGCAAATACGAGCAATGACCGCACTGTCTATCACATGACCGGTGATGCTGCGAAGATGGAAAAGATGTTTGAGATTGAAGCAGACAGATTTATGAATCTTAAATATTCTCTTCAGGATTTTAAAGCAGAAGCCGGTGCTGTTAAAGGGGAATACACCAAAAATTCGGCATCTCCTTATGAGCAATTAGATGAGAAAACCTGCGATGTCGCATTCGAGAAACATACCTATAAGCATACTACCATGGGTTTCTTCAAAGATATTGTTGATATGCCGAATCAATATGATTATTCTTTGTCTTTTTTCAAACGTTTTTATCGTCCTGAAAATGCAACTATCGTCGTCGTCGGGGATGTGAAACGTGAAGTCATTGAGACTCTTGCTGCAAAGTATTTTGGGGTATGGTCAAAGGGTGCTGTAAAGGCTGATATTCCAGTGGAACCGACACAAACTGTGACTAAATATTGTCATGTTCAGGTTCCGAGTTTTCCACCATATCTTAGTCTGAATTTCAAGTCCCCTGCCTTTGATGACAGGAAGATGGATATGCCTGCATTAGATGTATTAAGCTCTATTCTTTTCTCTGAAAAATCAGATTTGTATAATCAGTTGGTTGTAAAGGAGCAAAAGGCTTATAATATCTCCGGTGGTGCTGAAAACAGTCGTGATCCCAACTTATTCAGCATCGGTGTTTCACTGAAGGATGCGAAAGATATGCAAGGCGTAAAAGATATTATCATGGCTGCCCTTGTGAAGGCTCAAAATACGCCCGTTGATGAAAAGGTTTTAGCAGATGTAAAGTCACATTTGAAATACAGTTTTGCCATGCACATTGACAGCCCTGATGCAATAGCAGAGGCACTTTCGAGCTATATTTGGATTACCGGAGACCCCGAAAGTCTGAATAGATATTATGCCTTGTATGATAAAGTCTCGGCACAGGATATTATGAATGTGGCAAAGAAATATTTAGTTACCTCGGGGCTGACAATAGCGACTATTTCAGACGGTGCAGATGTCGGAGTGAAGTAATGAAAAATGAATAAAAATATATATTAGAAAAATGAAAAGATCAATCATATTAACAGCAATAATCTTATTTGGATTAATCACAAAAATGAATGCTCAAGAAGTAATAGAATTAAACCAGCCCCAATCAAATAAAGTCATTATCAAACTGATGTTCAAAGTCGGCAGTGCCTTGGATGATAAGGGTTTTGAAGGTGTCACCTATACCACAGCACAGTGCATTGAAGGGGGCGGTACAAAGGATTTGACAAGCACTCAAATCAAAGATAAAATATATCCCTGGGCAGCTTCATATTTTGTAACGGTGGATAAGGAAGTAACCATTTTTACCTTTGAAGTTCCTACCGTTTTCCTGAATGATTTTTATCCGATAATGAAAGGATTAATATTGAATCCTGCATTTGCACAAGAAGATTTTGAAAGAGTAAAAGCCAATCAGCAGAACTATGTTGACCAGGTTATACGTTCTTCTTCTGATGAGGAATACAGCAAGAAATTATTGGAAGATTTTCTATTTCATAACGGGAGTTATCAGCATCCTGTTCAAGGGAAATCTGCAAGTGTGAAAAGCATTTCATTAGAAAACGTAAAGAAATTTTATCATGATAATTTCTTTGCCGGAAACTTGAGATTAGGAATAGCAGGGAATTATTCTCCACAGTTCTTATCTCAATTAAAGAAGGATATGATGACCCTTCATTCCGATGTTGAAGTGAGACCTCTTACTATGATCAAAGGGCAGATATCAAAGGGAGTTCAAGTAGAGATTATAGCCAAAGAAAACGCCTTAGGCTCTGCAATATTCATGGGTTTCCCGATGGATTTAACCCGCAAGAGCGACGACTTTGCTGCGATGATGGTTGCAAACAGTTACCTTGGCGAGCACAGGAAATCATACAGCCTTTTATATCAAAAGATTCGAGAGGCAAGGTCTATGAATTATGGTGATTATACTTACATCGAATGGTATGACAACGGTGGTCAAAATATGTTGCCACGTCCCGGGTTTCCTCGCTCCATGAATTATACATCTACATGGATCAGACCTGTTCAGACAGCGAAGGGATTGAAAGCTCAATACCCGGAATTAAAGGATATTAAGATTGGTCATGCACACTTTGCAATTCGTATGGCTATCCGTGAAATGGATAAAATGATTAAGGATGGAATGACTCAAGCTGACTTTGAATTGACCAGAACTTTCCTTAGAAGTTACATTAAACTATACATCCAGACTCCTGAAAGACAGCTTGGATTCCTGATGGATTCAAAGTTTTATGGACGGAAGGATTATATCAAAGAAATGGATGCCTTGCTTGCCAAACTGACTCTTGAAGATGTGAATAATGCCATCAAGAAATACTGGCAAACTCAAGATATGTTTATCTCCATAGTTACAGATGTTTCTGAAGCTGAAGAGCTAGCTGCAAGCTTGGAAAAGAACCTGCCATCACCAATGAGTTACAGCAATTCTTTGAAGGAAGTTTTATCAAAAGATATTCTTGATGAAGATGAAATAGTTTCCAAGTATCCTTTGAATGTTAAGTTTGTTACTGTTTTTAGGTCTAAAGATACCTTTCAATAGAATCAACTCTTCTCTTATTTATTATTTATTTATAAGATGTTTTGCAGCATCTGGTATAAAAAACAAAAACCCGCCAAATGAGAACGGGTTTTTGCATTACAAATAAATAACACTATTACTACAAAACGTTGCAAAAATACATGATATATTTCCTCCTAAAACATTCATGTATGAAAACTTCTTAACGATAGATTGTTAATAATTTAATGCTTGTTTTACCGTTATTAGCTGAATAAAATAAGTTTTTACTGCTTTTGATTATTAACAGGTAACTGGAATTATGGAAGATTTAAGTTTTGAGCTTCCTCCCTGTGTTATCAACAAGGGTAGAACGAGTCATTACAAATGACCCGTTTTCATCTTTTACTATGGATGAATTTAAAAGGACTGACATCATGCTGCCATCCTTTCTTAAAATATCAAACTCCATATTATTTATAAATCCTTGCTGAATAAAATATTCTTTATTTTCTTTAAAATATTCCCTCTCTTCTGGAGCTATGAGATCGAAAATTTTCTTCCTATTAATAATTTCATCTCTTGAATACCCCAACCAGTTGAGCATAGTATCATTGATGCGAGTTAAAACAAAGTCCTTGTTCAAAGAATAATATCCACATGGTGCATGATTGTACAGATCTTCAATTTCTTTCTTTGATTGGTTCACCACCTCTTCATAACGAATTCGTTCAGTGACATCACGAAGATTTAAAACGATTGCCCTAAGATTCAGATTATTTATTAAATTTACGGCCACACCTTCCATCCAGCTCCAGGAGCCATCTTTATGAACTATCCGATATAAAAAAGGGAACAAGTCGCCAGGTTTATCAAGCATTTCCTTAAATAAACGGACAGCTTTATATTTTTCATTGGAATGAATTAAATCGAAGATAGAAAAACCATAAGCTTCATCAACACTATATCCGAGGTGACTGGTCATAGAGGGTCCTACATACAATATTTTACCATCCTTTTCAACTAACATAATAACATCTGAACTGTGCTCTATGATGGTTTGGAATCTTGTCTCAATATCATGCTTGGCTTTCTCTGTCCGGATCTTTTGTTCACGTTCAATAAATTGAAAATAAAATATTGCCAACATGATGAACATTGAAACAATAGCTATCAGGAAAGTACGAATGGCACGGTTCTTAGCTTCTTTGACCTGAGCATCCCGTGCTTCATAAAGTTTCTTTTCATAATCCTGAAAAGAACTTAATTGAGTATTGATATTTTCAATGTCAACTTTGACATCGAAGGAAGATATGTAATTTTCTGCAGCAGTAAAATCATCCTCATCTTTTCGCAATTCAACAGCTTCATTCAAATCATTTATGTAGTCATCAACTTGTGAAGTTAACTCCATACTCTTCTTCTTGAGAACAGGATTATCTTCCGTCGTCTGTTTGATATTAGCAAGGTGTGATTTGATATTATTTATGGTATTATTAACCGGTACTAAATATTTATCATCCCCCGTAAAAATATAGGAATTAACTGAATTCTCGCCGCTCTTTAATTCAGATTTTGTAGCTTCTAATTCATAAATTACAAGGTGCGAATTGGAGACATAATCGGGAATACTCAACAGGTGAATAGTGCTATAAATAGATATAACAAAGTTCAGGGCAATGAGTATTAGCACCAATGCGAACACGAACATTGTTTGTTTCCGGTCTAAGAGTGTCATTGCAGCTTAATTAAGGGGAATGAAGATGGGAACTTTGTCCACCAATATTCAAGCATTGCAAACAAGAATATCAAAGTACTTTGAAGGACTTTCCTGTTTCTATCTATTGTCATTATGATTAAGAATTTGTTCTCAAATAATTCAGAATTTAATACAAATATTCTTCTCTTCCGTGAAAAATTTAAAGGCTTCGAAGCCTCCTTCTCTCCCCATTCCAGACCGTTTTACTCCTCCAAAAGGAGTGCGTAAATCTCGCAACAGCCAGCAGTTAACCCATACGATACCACTTTGAAGTTTGGCAGCAACACGATGAGCCTTGTTCAAATTTTCGGTGAATAACAATGCTGCCAGACCATACTTGGTGCTGTTAGCATAGAGCAATACTTCCTCCTCGGTTTCAAATGGGGTCAATGTAACTACAGGACCAAAGATCTCTTCCTGGTTAGTCCTACAATCAAAAGGGAGATTTTCAATAATTGCAGGTTCAATGAACCACCCATTACTGCATCTTCCCTCGGGATGAATAGATTTACCACCTTTCAGAATCATGCCACCTTCTTCCTTAGCTAAATGGATGTATTGAAGAATCTTATCATAATGTTGTTTGGAGACTATTGCACCTAATTTATTCTTATCATCAAATGGATCTCCGACTATCATTTTTTCCGTTTCCTTAAGGAACTTTTCTTTGAATATTTCATAAATGTTTTTCTCAATAAATATCCTTGAACCGCACAAACAAATCTCTCCCTGGTTGGTAAAAGAAGCTCGGACAGATGTCCTAACAGCTTTATATAAATCACAATCTGCAAAAACAATATTAGGATTCTTGCCACCTAATTCCAGTGAGAGTTTCTTGAACATTGGTGCAGTAGTTTTAGCAATAGTTTCACCTGTCTTTGTGCCGCCTGTGAACGAAATAATAGGAATGTCAGGGTGTGCGGTAATTGCAGAACCAACCTTATGTCCATATCCATGCACAATGTTCAGAACTCCAGGTGGCAAGCCGGCTTCAATACATATTTCTGCTAATAAAAAAGCTGTCATAGGTGTGATTTCAGAAGGCTTTGCAACAACCGTATTTCCTACAGCTATCGCAGGAACTATCTTCCAGGTGAAAAGGTATAAAGGAAGATTCCAAGGGGAAATACATCCTGCCACACCAATAGGGGTTCTCAAGGTATAATTCAATGCAGAATCTTCCATTGCATGGGATTCGGAAGCAAAATGAAGGATGCCGGTTCCATAAAAACGAAAGTTCTCTGATGCCCTTGGAATGTCAACACTTTTAGCCAGCCACAAAGGTTTTCCATTATCAATAGTTTCTGCTTTTGCCAAAGCTTCAAGATTTTTTTCTATTAATTCAGAAATCTTCAAAAGAATTTTAGAGCGATGAGGTGCGGGAGTTACTGACCATGTTCGAAATGCTTTCTTAGCAGCTTCAACAGCAAAATTTACATCTCGTTCATCAGAGTCAGGTATCAATGAATACACCGTCCCCGTTGATGGATCGTAATTGTCAATATACTCATTTGATTCAGGAGCAACCAATTCTCCATTAATAAAATTCTTTATCTTTACCATATTATTATTCTCTGCTTAATAAACACCAGTCTGTAATTCCTCGCCGCTCTTTTTCCAACCTCGATACATCCCTTCAGAATTAAATGGAAGTTCGATATTACCGTTGCCATCTATGGCTATTAAACCACCTTCTCCACCTAACTTAATCAACTTATCATGAACCAAAATCTGGCAAGCCTCCTTTAATGACAAACCTTTATATTCCATTAAGCAAGAAATATCATGCGCAACAACAGCACGTATAAAATATTCACCATGACCAGTGCAGGATATGGCGCAAGTCGAATTATTTGCATAAGTTCCGGAACCAATAATCGGGCAATCGCCAATCCTTCCATATCGTTTATTAGTCATACCACCGGTTGAAGTAGCAGCAGCAAGATTCCCATGAAAGTCAAGTGCCACGGCTCCTACAGTTCCAAATTTCCTGGTATCTTTATGATCTAAAAGAACTTCATCGGTATCTTTAACCGCAAGCCATTGATCGCGGCGATGCTGCGTATAGAAATATTCATCAGGCTCAAAAGGTAAACCTAATTTCATTGCAAATTCTTCAGCACCCCTGTCACATAGAAAAACGAAATTGGAATTTTCCATGACATTCCTCGCAAGCGAAACAGGATTGCGGACATTTTTGACTCCTGCTACTGCACCGGCTCTCAGAGTTTTTCCTTCCATTATGCAGGCATCCATTTCATGAATGCCTGCGTTTGTAAATACAGCACCTCTGCCTGCATTAAACATCGGTTCGTTTTCTAATTCTATAACTGCCGCTTCGATAGCATCAAGAGCATTACCTCCATTTTCAAGTATCGAATACCCTGCGAGAGTGGCTATTTCCAAAGCTTTTCGATAATTGCCTTCTGTTTGAATTGTCATCTCTGTAGCACTCAATGTACCCGCTCCGCCATGTACTGCTATTCCCAAATTTGCCATTAAATTTTTTTTGCAAAATTATAAAAATTTATCATGGAAAATTCGTTAGCCCTTCATTAGGGTGAATGACAAATTGTATTAACAGGTTCTTGTTAACAAAGCCTACCTCTAAGACCTTAAGGCGCAAAAGTTATATCTTTGCAGGAGTACAAATAAACTTTGCAGGAATACAAAGTCTCTTGGTAGGAGTGCAGAGTCTCTTTGCAGGAGTGCAGAGCCTCTTTGCAAGGGTACAAAGTCGCGATGCAGAAGTACAACACCCCGTTTCAGAAAATAAAAACTGCCCTTAGGCTTCATAAAAATATAAAACATTATTGCCAATTATTCCACAATAAGATTAAATTTTGTTGAAGCATTCCACCAGCGGAGTCCTTCGGTCACAAAATCGGCTTCAATAATATAAGTTCCTTTTTGCGGGGGAAGATAAACCATCAATCCTTCTGTGTTTTCATCTCTTACATCCAGCTCTAATGGTGTCCGAGTATTATCCCAAGATAACAATGAACCATCTTTATTAAACAGATGGTAGGTTAACATAACTGGATGCTCGCCATCAGGAATAGAATTGATGATATGCCCGGAAGTATTGGTAATTTTTATGGGCACAATTATAAAATTATAAACATTGGAATGGACTTCATTTGATAGTGATTTAAGAATTACATTCTTGTTATTAAAGTCAGATTCATGAAAGGAAGAATCGGCTTGCGAAGTATTTAACTTCATGTATTCAGTGGCTGGAAGGTGATAATAATTCCTGTTAATAGTAGTAGATTTGGCACTAAAAGGATCCCAGGGAGTTCCAAGAAAAAGAGTCTTGTCATGAATCACGGAATCGAATTGATTAACGTTATCTGTAGGATAGAAAGTAAGTGCAGAATCAGGCGATGGAAGCGAAGAATAAAGCATTGTCTCATAAGGAAAGAATTGATGATAGAAGATGATATTATTAGGAATGCTCTTAGTGCTTAAGATGTATTTTTTGTTGTTTAATTTCTTGCCTTGCTCTGTTAATCTTTCGAAATAATGAATCCTTTCGGTCTGAATAAAATGGGCTTTATAGATTCCCTTGACATTTATAAAAAGTAAAACGGAAATTATTAAACAAACTATAATCTTTGAGAATTGATAGTTTGGATTTGAAATCTCGACACCTATTAAATACATCAAAGTTATCCCACCAAACAACCCGAAAAGTGTTGCGTAGTATTGGAAGAACAATTCATCAACATCTTGTGGGAAAAGTAGAACAAGGAATACCAAATAACCTGAAAGAAATGCAATAAAAAAGGCAAGCATCAACCATTGTCGGCGGATTCCCATCATTATAATGCAAAACAAAAAGGTGAAACCTAAGGTCTTTAATGATACTAAGAAATAGACTTTGGAATATGCCCAGCTTCGCAATGAAAAGAAGTCAGGTAAAGATGACAACAGATCTACCTGTCCTTCCATTTTTGCTAATTCATAGGAGGTATTCGAAAAGAATTTCATTCTTAAATAAAACCATCCTAATGCAAAGATAAACACTATCCAAATGTGAAGATCTTTCCAACGCTTGCTACCGATTAATTCTAATGAAATCGAGAATATTACAGCGAAACAGGCTAATTGCTGGCAATAGGAAATCAAGACGATAATGGGTATCGAAATTAGTGCGGCAACCCATTGTTTTATTTGGGAAGAATAAGGCTCTTCAGGTGCTATTATTGCCCAAAATAGAATTGAAAACGACATGCCCATAAATAATTCAGATGTGGAATAATAAAACTCCCACCGGAAGGCGAGACATAGCGTAAGCATTAGTGCTACAGCGGCTCTGAAATTCTTTAAGGCTATTGTACAAATTAAAAACAATGTATAATTAATCAAGATAAATGATACCGAATAGAGCCTAAGAAAGGTCTCTAATGAACAATGGCTTTTCAATGCAATCAAAGGAAGAAATTGGGAAGGAGCCATGCCCCATCTATTGCATGCTATGGCGAACTTGCCAGATTCAAGTATCCCGAAAGAGAAATATGCAGGGTCGAAACTCAACATTCGTTCTTTAAAATAAATCCATGCTATTATGAATAAAGCTCCAAAAAAAAGCAGTCCTATTAGGTGAATGATTCTGTGGTATATTTTGTCGGAATTTATCATGAATATGGATTTCTATTTGTGCAAATTTATAATAAACGAATTAAATGAGGATTCATCATTCGGAATAAAAACCTGTCTTTAATTGTGCTGAATTTAATTCAATATTATTCTTGTCTTTGTTAAACATCTTTTCATAATCTTCATCACCTTTACTTTAAATTTTATACTTTTGCCTCATAAAATATTTAATACATAATTACAATGTTACCAAATGACTTTAAAGATCTTTTTGTTCTTGAATTGGACAATTTGCACAAAGAAATTTCTGCTCTTGATGAAGCTAAATTATGGACAATATCTGGAGAAGTAAAAAATTCTCCCGGTAATCTCTGTCTTCACTTACTCGGAAATTTAAACTATTTTATTGGCGCGTTAATAGGCAAGAATGGCTATGTTCGTAAGCGTGATGAAGAATTTACGACCAAAGATATTCCGAAAGAGAAATTATTGGAAGACATTACCGCTACTAAAACTATGGTCTCTGATGTATTCAGCAAAATGAATACTGAAGCATTGCAAAATGACTTTCCTTTTGAGCCATTAGGAAAAAGAAGTACAGAATTTATGTTGAGTTATTTTCTTGGGCATTTTATGTATCACCTGGGACAGATCAATTATTACAGACGATTAGTTTAGGTTGATGCCTGAATCTAAAAAGAAACTTTCTTTGAGGAATGGTTCTTCAAAAAGGAATAGTTCAAAATGGCTGCTGTTAGGAGCTATTCTTATCCTTACTCTTATTTCTTTTTCTTCTTCATTAAAAAACAATTTTACGAATTGGGATGATGACAGATATGTAATAGACAATTTGATGTTGTCAAAACCATTGAATGAATGTGCAAAATTCTATTTCAACAACATCTTTTTTAATAATTATCATCCATTGACGATGATGCTCTATGCATTTGTCTATCATCATTCCGAGCCTGTTCAAAATGTTATTATTGATCCTGAATCTTTCCATAAAATTAATCTTTTAATCCACTTAATAAATGTTTCATTAGTCTTCTGGTTTATCTTTCTCTTGAGCGGTAAGAGATTAGAAGTAGCGGCTGTTTGTGCAATGCTCTTCGGTATTCATCCGATGCATGTAGAGTCTGTTGTGTGGGTTTCGGAATTGAAAGATGTATTGTATAGTTTCTTCTTCATAGGAGGATTGATTGCTTATTATAAATACATCAATTATTCCAAGAGAACTAGTCCCAAAACGGGCTTATATTTGCTCACATTTGTCTTTTTTATCTTATCAGGATTATCCAAACCTGCTGCTGTAACTTTTACTTTGATGCTACCTTTGATAGACTTTTATTGTAAGAGGAAGTTCAATGCAGTTGTTTGGTTAGAGAAGGTTCCATTCTTAGTTATTTCAATGGTACTTGGCATAATAACCTTTAAGGCTCAACTGCCTGATTCTATTGGTAAAATAGAGACCTTTACATTATTTCAAAGATTGATGTTCGGATGTTATTCCATGCTTGTTTATTTATACAAATTAATTCTGCCAATAAATCTTTCAGCGTTATATCCATATCCGACATTAGCCGGTCATGAATTAAACTTATCCTTTATCTTTTATGCCGCTCCATTTATCTTTGCATTAATCTTTTTCTTGGTTTACAGAAGTTTGAAATATTCAAGAATAATAGTCTTTGGATTCTTATTCTTTTTTCTGAATATCATCTTGGTTTTACAATTCTTATCAGTGGGGAATGCCCTGGTAGCAGAGCGTTATTCTTATGTTCCTTACATTGGATTATTTTTTATTATAGGAATGGGATTTAGTTGGCTGTATAGAAATACCAATCCTAAAATAGCTTCATATAAATCCATCTTTATCGGTGCTGTTATTATCATAGGAATTACTTTTGCATACATAGCCAATGCACGTTGTAATGTTTGGTATAACAGTGAAACACTATGGACTGATGTTATCAACAAATATCCTGATAATGCCGAAGCTTACAAGAACAGAGGAGGTTATTTAACTGACAAAACGAAGTATGATATCAGTCCTTCAAAGAATGATTTTGATAAAGCATTCGAGGATTTTAATACCGCCATAAAATTAAATCCTGTGGATGCCAAACTATATCTCGACAGAGCAAATGTCTATGCTGAAAAGGGTAAGTATAACCTTGCTCTTACTGATTATTCCAGTGCATTGAAATTGGATTCTTCTGATTATTCAATTTATCTGAATCGAGGAATTACTTATTCCAAGATGGAGAAATATGATAGTGCATTTGTTGATTGGGGTATGGTCATGAAACAAGATGTTTCCGGATTCCAAATTCAACAAATTGCCAAACTAATTCAAACTCGAGCATTTACTTCTCTTCAAGCAAAGAAATTCAAAGATGCTGTTGATGATTATTCATGGTTGATTAACAGGGATATTTCTGTTCGTCCGAATATTTATTTCTTTCGTGGCATCGCTTATTTTGAAATGAAGAATTATGAAGCCTCCCTTACAGATAATACCAAAGCAATTGAGATGGATCCTAATTATACGGAAGCTTATTACAACCGTTCTCAAGTAAATTTTAATCTTAAATTATATAAGAGTTCCTTGGATGATATTCTTAAAGCAAAGAGCCTGGGATATGATGTTGATCCTGCAATGATTCAGGAAATACAAGCAGCTATTCATGATTCGAAATAGAATCATAAATTGCAATTCCTAATTGTTCACTATAATATACCCTTACGTCGAAATCCTCCTCCGAATAATATTCAAAGCCCCGCCTGCCTTAAACAATTCTATCTGCAAGGCATTTTAGGAATGATTGACTTTAAGGGTTTAAGCTTTAATGAAATGGGTTTATTGAATACATGGCACCCCCTATTACTTAATGAAGGCAGTTTATAAGAGCGTAAAGCCATTTTAATAGATCATAAAATTGTTTTAGGCTTCAATAAAATGAGTTTATTGAATACATGGCACCCTCCATTTCATAATAAAATCAGTTTAAGACATCCTAAATTTGTTGAATAGTCAAGCCCATTGCCCGAAAAACTAAGGGTGTGCTTTATGCGATTTGAAGGGTTTTTTAAGAAAAGGAAGGGACTCCTTCGTAACTCGAGGGGGCTCCTTTAAAACTCAAGGGGACTCCCGCTTAACTCAAGGGGATTCCCTCGAAACTCAAGGGGACTCCCGCTTAACTCAAGGGGATTCCCTCGAAACTCAAGGGGACTCCCTTGAAACTCAAGGGGACTCCGTCATAACTCGAGGGGACTCCGTCGTTTCGTGAACAGATAAGTACTTTTTAACTCTATCTATGGAATAATCAACCCTATTGCCCGAAAAACTATGGGTGTGCTTTATGCGATTTGAAGGGTTTTTGAAGGGGAATGCACACCGGTAGCTACTGTCATCATACCAGTAACTACTGGGGTCATACCAGCAGCAACTGTGGTCATACCAGCAGCTACTGTGGTCATGCCAGCAGCTACTGTGGTCATGCCAGCAGCTACTGTGGTCATGCCAGCAGCCACTGGGGTCATGCCAGCAGCTACTGTGGTCATGCCAGTAGCAACTGTGGTTATGCCAGCAGCTACTGTGGTCATGCCAGTAGCAACTGTGGTCAGATTAATTGCTCCGGTGAAGATTTTAAGCTATAAAAAACCGAATTTCGGGGTAATCAACCCCATTGCCCGAAAAACTAAGGGTGTGCTTTATGGGATTTGAAGGGTTTTTGAAGGGGAAGGAGGGGATTGGGAAATTCTCAACCAGAAAATAACATACTAAGGAGACCCAAGAATAAAAAAGCTCCAATAATTTTTAGAATAAGAAGAAAATTATCAACTCCAATTAGTCCTATAAATATTGTAAGGCCAATTAAGCTAAATATAACTTTTATAAGATTTTGTGTTTTTCGCTCCTTTTTTTGAATTCCTTCTAATTGTATTTCCTTTTCCGTTTTAGGTCGTGGGATGGCATAATCATAATCTAATGAACTTGAATAACTACTGCTGTCATCATCATCATTACATATAAATCCAATTTGATGTCCTCCATATTCTTTGCAATTTCCATATGGGCAAGTGCCCCCGTCTGTTCTATATGGCAATTCACAATCATTACAATAGACATGACCATTAGAGCATTGAAGAATAGCTGTACCATCTCTGGTATTACCACAATGTCTACAACTTTTAGCTTCCATAATTGTATTTCAAACAAAACCCTTACCTCGAAATCCTCCCCCGAATAATATTCAAAGCCCCGCCAGCCTTGAACCATTCTATCTGCCATTGGTGCTTCATTATTTTATTTTGAAGGGATTGATAATGGTCAGTTTTGATTCTATTACCATGCCATCTTGCATATCTTCGGAGTAACATATCTCGCAATTATTCTCAAGAGCAGATGCAACAATCAAGCTATCCCACCAGCTTAATTGATACTTGGTAAAAATCATAAAAGCGATTTCCAAAGTTGAGGGTTGAACGGCAACAAGTTTAAGTTTTGGAATAAAGCCTTTGACGTGGTCAAGTGCTTCTTCTTTACTCAATTTGAATTTGCGAATACACACATTTATATTCTCCGCCACAACTTGAGTACTGATAATAAAATGTGGTTTAAGAAGCATTGCTACCTGTTTCCTTTTTGGAAGATTTTCCTCTATTAAATAAACAAGGATATTAGAATCAAAGAATGCGAGTTTATCGGTCATAAAGTTCGTCTCTGTTAAATTTATAACCTGTGAAATCAACATGGAATTTTGAATAATAATCCATGATAGATTGATGGTACGCCTCAAGGTCGATTTCCTTTTTGGTTTCAACATCATCAGTAACAGGGAGGATGATTACCTCCAGCTTCCGTGATTTAAATTCATCAGGCAAGGTAATATTGATGGAAACTTCATTCGTTTCCGACTCAATAAATTTTCTTATCGCATTCATAATTTCTAATTTTTTACAAAGATAAGGATTAAATTGAAATCCTCCCACGAATAATATTCAAAGCCCCGCCAGCCTTGAACCATTCTATCTGCCAGGCATTGTATGAATGATTGACTTTGATTTCTTCTTTACTGCCATCTTTGTGGTTTAATACTAAGGTGAGCGGTGTATTTGGAGCGAAGGAAGTCAAGCCGATAATATCTATCGTATCATCTTCCTGAATCTTATCGTAATCTTCTTTGTTGGCGAATGTGAGGGCGAGCATTCCTTGTTTCTTGAGATTGGTTTCATGGATACGTGCAAATGATTTTACCAGCACAGCCCGAACGCCTAAGAAACGCGGCTCCATAGCTGCATGTTCGCGGGAAGAACCTTCACCATAATTTTCATCTCCTACCACAATACTGCCTATCTTGGCGGCTTTGTAGGCACGTTGCACGGCAGGCACAGAGCCATATTCGCCAGTCAATTGATTCTTCACAGAGTCGGTCTTTTCATTAAATGCATTGGTCGCTCCGATGAGCATATTGTTGGAGATATTATCCAGATGCCCGCGATATTTCAACCAAGGACCAGCCATCGAAATATGGTCAGTAGTGCATTTGCCTTTAGCTTTAATTAATAATTTCAAGCCGTATAAATCTGTGCCTTCCCAAGCCTTGAAAGGGTCTAACAATTGCAGACGATCCGAGTCAGGAGAGACGGCAATATTAACTCCACTGCCATCTTCGGCAGGTGCCTGAAACCCTGCATCCTCAACCGCAAAACCTTTCAATGGCAACTCAATTCCTTGTGGCTCTTCCAACTTTATTTTCTCTCCTTTTTCATTCGTTAGATAATCAGTTATTGGATTAAAACAAAGGTCGCCGGAAAGAACCATTGCTGTAACTAATTCAGGAGAAGCGACAAAAGCATGAGTGTTTGGGTCACCATCATTACGCTTTGCAAAATTCCTGTTGTAGGAAGTGATGATAGAATTTTTAGGGTCAGTACCTGTGCGATGCCTAGCCCATTGACCGATACAAGGACCACAAGCATTAGCCAAAACAATTCCACCGATCTTTTCAAATTCAGGAAGCAAACCATCTCGTTCGGTAGTATATCGAACCTGCTCCGAACCGGGAGTAATGGTAAATTCAGTCTTTGCTTTCAGATTATTTTTAATGGCAAATTTTGCAATGGAAGCCGAACGTGTAAGGTCTTCATAAGATGAATTCGTGCAAGAGCCTATCAAGCCAACTTCAAAATATCGGGGCCATCCATGTTCCTTCACAGCATCAGCAAACCTTGATAGGGGCCAAGCCAAATCAGGAGTAAAAGGTCCATTGATATGCGGCTCTAATTCAGAAAGATTTATCTCAATAACCTGGTCAAAATACTTTTCAGGATTAGCGTAAACTTCAGGGTCACCAGTGAGGTGAGCAGCAATACCATCAGCCAATTGAGCAATGTCGGCTCTGTCGGTTGATTTTAAATAATCAGCCATCTTAGAATCATATCCGAAGATAGAAGTGGTTGCTCCAATCTCCGCACCCATATTGCAAATAGTTCCCTTACCGGTACAACTCAAGGACTGGGCACCTTCACCAAAATATTCAAGGATAGCACCTGTTCCACCCTTCACAGTAAGGATTCCGGCAACTTTCAAAATGACATCTTTTGCAGAAGTCCAGCCCGAAATTTTACCGATTAATTTCACACCAATCAACTTCGGAAACTTCAATTCCCAAGGCAATCCAGCCATTACATCGCAAGCATCGGCACCACCGACACCAATAGCAACCATGCCCAAACCACCTGCATTGACAGTATGAGAATCAGTTCCAATCATCATCCCGCCAGGGAAAGCATATTGCTCCAAAATAACTTGGTGAATGATGCCCGCACCAGGCTTCCAAAACCCGATTCCATACTTATTTGACACCGAAGCAAGGAAATCATAAACCTCCTTATTCACATCCTTCGCCGTCGCCAAATCATCCTTCGCACCCGTCTTTGCCTGAATCAAATGGTCACAATGCACAGTTGAAGGCACAGCCACTTTCGCCCGCCCCGCCTGCATAAACTGCAACAAAGCCATCTGCGCCGTAGCATCCTGCATAGCCACTCGGTCAGGATTAAATTCCACATAACTACCGCCACGTTTATACTCCTCGGTCGGTTTTCCAGAGGTCAGATGAGAATACAAAATCTTCTCGGTTAAAGTCAGTGGCTTGCCCACTACCTTGCGTGCTTCGGAAATGTTATTACCCATTTCGTAATACACTTTTTTGATCATTTCAATGTCGAATGCCATATTATTATATTTACAATTTTTGATTTACGAATTACGATTTCTTGAACGTTGCAAATTTACGAAAATTATCTTGCTTGAGGAATGTTGTGCTAATAATAGTTTTATGGCATTAATAAGGCGGTTATGTCAAAACAATGTGAAAAAATACCTAACGTAAATAGATTTTACTAAGTTTAACTTTTGACAAATTATTTAGCTATTATAAACAACCCATCCTTATTGGATATCGGTATTATACTATGTTAAAAACAAATCAATAGAGTTATTCTATGACTAAAGCATTTCAATTCCCAGCCTTCTTAATATGAATTGGTTTGAAACCTGTGGAATCTATTTGACGGATAATTTGTTCAACTGCCCTATCTTCACCCACCGAATCATAGGTTGCTTTTAAATTAGAACCGAATAAATGAGCCATTCCTTGCCAGAAAGTTGCAGTTAATGATCCTCTTAATTCTTTCACCAATTCGTAAGATGTTTCCCCTGTTTCACGATCAATTAATTTAATCAGAATCCGTCCCTGATCTATGGTCAGATTTTTTAATTCCTTCTCAAAACGTTCCTTCATTTCCTTTTCTTTTTGTTTAATAAATACTTTCCTTTCATGTTCTGATGACATAGTAGCTATGGTATCATTTATCTCATCCAGCGTGGCTTTTGCAATTCTTGCATAAGGCAAAACTTTATAAACATTCGTAAATAAACGATTCATTTCATTAAGCTTCTTAATGGCTTTGGGATCAGGTTTTTCAATAACATCATAAGGATTGAGAACCATTACCGGCAAGGTATCATTACCGATGACTTCAGCATTAACAATAATTCTGGATGAATCTTTTTGAGCGAAGATTTTAGAATAAGGATGGAACATTAAGACACTAAAAAATATCAAGCCAAATATGGGGAAGCCAAGTATTTTTAGCAGCTTAGATTCATAATTTTTATTCAATACTCTTTTCGATTTGTCTTCCATTTAGAAACTGCTTCAATAGAATTATTAACCGCAGCTACCTTGATTTTATTATTCTCATTAATCAATTTTCCACCAAGAAATGCAGCTACTGATTCTTCTTCCGAATCACTAGAAATCAAATCCCCTGAATTAAAATGATTCTTAATAAAATTAGTATCAAAGTTTCCAGACCTGAAAGCCTCATGCTGCATAACAAATTTACAGAATGGCAAGGTAGTTTCTATGCCTGTTATTTTATATTCATCAATCGCACGAATCATCCTTGATATAGCTTCCTCCCGGTCTTTTCCATAAGTGATTAATTTCGCAATCATATTATCATAAAAAATTGGAATTTCCATGCCCTCTTCAAAGCCATCATCCACCCTGATACCAGCCCCCTTTGGAGTTTGATAAGTAGTTAAGATACCCGTGTCCGGAAGAAAATTATTTGCAGGGTCTTCCGCACAAACTCTTATTTCAATTGCATGTCCTTGTATCTTCAAATCATCTTGACGAAAACTTATTTTTTCTCCTCTGGCAATCTTTATTTGTTCTTTTACCAAATCAATTCCGGTAATTAATTCGGTAACCGGATGTTCGACTTGCAGGCGGGTATTCATCTCCAAAAAATAGAAATTCATATTCTCATCCATCAGAAATTCTACGGTGCCTGCACCCACATAATTACAGGCTTTGGCAACCATTACGGCGCATTCCCCCATTGCCTTTCTCAACTCCGAAGTGAGGCAAGAAGAGGGGGCTTCCTCGACCACCTTTTGATGCCTGCGTTGAATGGAACATTCCCTTTCAAAAAGATAAACAACATTGCCATGAGTATCTCCTAAAATTTGAATTTCTATATGCCGTGGAGCACCTACATATCTTTCAATAAATACCGAACCATCACCGAAGGAGGATAGGGCTTCACTTGCTGCGAGTTTCATTTGTTCTTCAAAATCTTCGATTCGATTCACCACTCTCATTCCCTTACCACCACCTCCTGCAGAAGCTTTTATAAGGATAGGAAAACCCACGTCTTGCGCCACTTTCTTTGCCTTATTAATATCGGTAATTGCATAATCGGTGCCCGGAACCAAAGGAATGTTATACTTCTTTGCAGCTGCTTTGGCAGAGAGTTTATCACCCATCATCTCCATTGATTCCGGAGATGGTCCGATGAAAATTATTCCTGCATCCTTAACTTTCTTTGCAAATATTGCATTCTCTGACAGAAAACCATAGCCAGGATGAATACCCTTTGCACCTGTCGCTTTGGCAGCTTTGATAATATTTTCCATCACCAGGTAACTTTGATTTGAAGGAGAAGGACCAATATAAATTGATTCATCAGCATATCTGACATGGGGAGAATTCCTGTCTGCTTCAGAATAAACGGCTACAGTTTTTACTCCCATTTCCTTTGCCGAACGCATGATGCGCAAGGCTATTTCGCCACGATTAGCTATTAATATTTTATCCATATAATACTTTAAGAAGCGCAAAGATGCAAAAAGTTTGAAACTACAACCTGTGTTTAAATTGTATATTACCATTCTTGTTGCCTGAACTCTTGGGAAGTAAGTTGGAATATAAATTACAAATTCTGCATCTGAAATGGAAGCTTCGACAAATTTGCAGATTAATGAAACGAAGATAGGAATCCTTGCTGGCTTAATAACCTTCATCCTCCTTTTATTGCACCACCGCAAGGGCGGAATGGTAGCATAAAAGGAGGAAAGTTATAAAACATATTTAAAGCTCCAGATATTATTTCAAACTATCTTTTAAAATAGACTCGATTGTATTGTTAGCAGAGTCATCGTGTGTCGGAGTTGTATCTCCATTTTCATATGTGGCATTTGTGTTATCATGATTCGATTTTGTATTCCGATCATCAATAATTAGAGGTGGACGTGAGGTCAATAAGATAAAACCAATTTGAAATAGAAATGTTGTTAATACAGTAATACCAAATTTTTTCATCCCTAATATTGTTTTTTCATCTAATGGTCTCCAATATTTCATTTGCTTTGTTCCGACAAGTATCATAAAGATACCCGCCAATAATTCTAAAA
>Ga0206965_10074_pt1 | contig 29406 bp, 27 predicted proteins | sample Alteio_BWOrgHeat_26_FD_152973 | JGI IMG/M metagenome (GOLD analysis project Ga0206965, IMG submission 152973) | Enriched cells from forest soil in Barre Woods Harvard Forest LTER site, Petersham, Massachusetts, United States -... | ecosystem: Environmental > Terrestrial > Soil > Temperate forest >...
CATGGTAGGTATCAGTTGAGAGTTTGGATGGGTTTAAAGCCGGGTGGCGCAACCGGTCCAATTGACCAGGCTCCACCAGCTATACCCTAATTTTAAAAGACCGGTACCCCGGTGGCGACCAAATCTTATTAAGGTGAAACCCTGCCGCTGCCCCGCTCCTTATGACCTGTAAAGGCCGATTCCATGATTTGGGCGTGCAGCCAGAGACGCTAAAAACTTCGGTTCAGCCAAATTTCCGGCCATTCTCCCCAAAACAAAGGCGGGCCGCCTACCCCTAAGCGGCCCGCCACTGATTTTCTATCTTATTGCTGCTTGTTACCCCATTCTCCCGTAGGGAGAAGATGTTCAGATGTCCTTACTACACCATCTTCCATGCCAAGTTCCCTGCCCCTCCAATTTAATTGTTTGCCAGCGTCCATTTGGCTTTAAGCATGTTTGGACTAGGGAGTTAGGATTTAATTAAATAAACGTTAACCAAAGCTTCTTTCCAAAGACGGTTTTGCCGGATTGCGAAAAATCATCCTCTCGCCCACTATTTTGCTCATGACCGAACTTGTCGCTGCGCTTTCCCGGGCTTTGGGGCCGCAAGGCGTGCTGACTTCATCGCTCGAACTCGCGGCTTATTCTCGCGACGCCACGGCTGGTTTTGCCCAACTGCCCGCCGCCGTGGTTTTCCCTGCAGATACGGGACAAGTTGCTGCAGTTGTACGCATTTGTCGCGAGCTGCGTGTCCCGATTGTCCCGCGCGGTGGTGGCACCAGCTTAAGTGGTGGCGCCGTGCCAGTGTCCGGTGCAGTTGTGCTTTCATTGCAAAAATTTGACCAGATTTTGGAAATCGACGCGCAGAATTTGACGATCTTCGTTGAGCCTGGCGTCATTACGGAGCGGATTGATGCGACCGCGGCTGAACACGGTTTGTTTTATCCTCCCGATCCGGGCTCAATTAAAACTTCCACCATTGGCGGCAATGTGGCCAGCAATGCCGGCGGTTTGCGTGGCCTGAAATACGGGGTTACCCGCGACTACGTGCTCGCGCTCGAGGTGGTGTTGCCGAGCGGCGAGATCGCATGGCTCGGCTCAAAATGCCGCAAGGATGCCGCCGGCTATTCCATGCGCGATTTATTCATTGGCTCCGAGGGCACCTTGGGCATCGTCACCAAAATTTTATTGAAACTGCTGCCGCGTCCCGCGGCCAAGGCCACCGTGCTGGCGACCTTTCCGGACTTGGAGCACGCGGCCGCCGCGGTATCGGCCATAATTGCCGCGCGATTGAATCCCTGTACTTTGGAATTTCTCGACCAGGCCACGTTGCGGTGTGTCGAGGCGCAACTTCACCTTGGTCTGCCCGTCGAGGCTGGGGCTTTGTTGCTCATGGAATCTGACGGACACGCCGCCGTGGTGTCCGAGGAAGCCGCGCAGATGGCGGCATTCGCCCGCGCCCATGGTGCTTTGGAAGTGCGCGAGGCCCAAAACGCCGCCGAGGCCGACCAGCTTTCCGCCGCGCGCCGGCAGGCTTATCCTGCACTCGCCCAAGCATGGCCCTCGGCCATTTTGGAAGATGTCACCGTGCCACGTAGTGAACTCGCTGTGATGGTGCGCTTTATCGAAGCGACCACGCGCAGCCACGGCGTGACTTGTGCGACGTTTGGCCACGCCGGCGACGGCAATTTTCATCCGACTTATCTTACCGACGAGCGTGACGCAGAAGCCATGAAGAAGGTAAAGGCCGCTTCGCGCGAGATCGCGCTGGAGGCAATGCGCCGCGGCGGCACCATTACTGGCGAACACGGGGTCGGCCTCGCCAAAAAAAGTTATTTGCCGCTCCAGCGTGATGCCGCCTCTTTCGCACTGCTCAAGCAAATCAAGCGTGCGATTGATCCGGAAAATCTCCTTAATCCCGGCAAGATATTCGATTTATAAATGTCCAAGCCACTTTTCCAGCGCGATGCCCGCTTTGTTCTCTTCGATCTCAACGGGGAGAATACCTCCTGGCGCGGGGTGGGGTTGCTCGCCTTGGTGTTTTTTTGGTTCGCTGTTCATCGCCGCCGTGTTGACGCCGCCGGCGTATTGGCTCGTCGAGGTCTGGCATAACCGCACGGGTTCAGCCAATGCGCAATGGCTGCTCGACAAGGGAGTGGATGTTTATTTCGACCGGCTGCGGATGATTGTCATCATTCTCGGGCTGCCATGGCTAATGTCGAAGTGCCATTTATGGTCGTGGAAAGGGCTGGGGCTTTCTTTTCGCAAAGCTGATGGTTACGCATTTTTATGCTTTTGTTTGGGCGGCTTTCTGTTGATTAAATCACTCGCAATTTGGCGACATACTCCCGCCACTTTGGATGCAGGCTCTTCCGAGATAATTGAGGCAATTCGAGACAGTCATACCAACGGCAATTTGGCTATCATGGATCCGGTGGTTATCCACCTCGCGTTTTTGCTCATGCAGCTTGCGATTGAAGCCTTGCTCGCCGGACTGCTGCTTGGCTTTTTGGAAGAAATAGTTTTTCGCGGGATGATCTTGCGCATGTTCTATACCGCAACCAGGCGACCGTGGTTCGCGCTGGTCCTCATGTCGGCCTTTTATGCCTACACGCATTTCAAGATGCCCACGTCGGTCTGGCAGCATGTCGCGCCCGGCGTGCATTGGGACACCGGTTTTTTTGTCGCGTATTGGACGACCTTCGGGATTTCAGAAAATTTCAATCTGACAGAATTCGTGGTGCTCTGGTTGCTCGGGATGGTGCTGGGCCTGCTAACCTTGAGGAGCGGCTCGCTGTTGCCCGCCATTGGCCTGCATGCGGGAATTGTCTCGGCGATGTTTTTTTACCGCGGCAGCGGTTTGACGGAAGGCTGGGCGGGCTCGGTGGTGCTGGCGGTGATTTTAGCCGCAATAATTATTTGGAAAAGAAGTGAGGGGAACGCCAAACGCTTAACGCCAAACGCTTAACGCCAAAATTCAGCAGCGTAAATTTATGGCGGTCACATAATATCATTTAAACTTGACAGTGTTACTGTGTTGGGTGAAATCACGGGTTTATGAGTAACCCAAAATATAATTTGGAAGATCGGCTGCTCGATTTTGCCGTCCGCGTGATCCGGGTTTCTGAGGCGATGAAGAAAACTCGTGCGGGTTCACATATGGCGGATCAATTATTGCGTTCTGGAACGTCGCCCTATGGCCAGCATGGGGAAGCTGAAGGCGCAGAATCGCGCGGCGATTTTATTCACAAGCTGAGGTTGTGCCACAAGGAGCTACTCGAAACGAGGCGATGGCTGCGCCTGGCGCAGCGGGCCGGATTGGTGGATAAACCACAATTACTGGACGCCATTGTATTGGAGGCCGACGAGCTGGTGCGAATTTTTGCCGCCAGCATACGGACCGCGCAACGCAATCGCAAATAATATTTATGAGCATTCAATTCGATACGAGGTTTGTTCTGGCTTGAGCGTTAGGCGTTGGGCGTTCAGCGTTGGGCGTTAATTACCTTTTTCGGCGATGCAGCTCTCGACTGAAATCAGAAACCATGCTCGTACTGCGGGCCGCGCCCTACTCGACGTCGTGCTTCCGCGTTGGTGTGTGGGCTGTAGCGGAGTGGTGGAGAAGAGTGCCTGCCAACATATTTGTGCAGACTGTCTTGAGCAGGTGGTGTTTTCGCGTACGCCATATTGCTCAACTTGCGGCTGGCCTTTTCCGGGCGAGGTTTCTGGTCCGCGCCGCTGCCCCAATTGCGTCGATCTTGATCCCGAGTTCGACGAAGGCCGCACCGGCATGTTGCTGCGGGGCCCGGGCCGCGCCTTTGTGCATGAGCTGAAATACCACGCGGGCTGGCATTTGCGTGGCGATTTGCAAGGTTTGGCCAAACGAATGGTGCCGTTGCGAGAATTCGTGCGCGGTGCGGTCCTTGTACCGGTGCCCTTGCACCCCAAACGCTTTCGCTGGCGCGGGTTCAATCAGGCCCGTTGGGTGGCTGATGCCCTAGCCGCTGCGGGTGGAGCAATCGGCGTCCAAGAACTCCTCGTCCGGGTGCGCGATACTCCGCAACAGACCCGTCTCGACCGCGCCGCCCGCGAAAAGAACATGAAAGGCGCTTTTGCGCTCCATCCCCGCGCTACCCTAGTCGCCGATATGCGCTATATTATTGTTGATGATGTCTTTACGACAGGCGCCACCCTTAATGCTTGTGCGGGAGTCTTGCGCAAGGCAGGTGCTAAGCTATTGAACGTCGCCAGCTTAGGTCACGGCTGAGGGGCAATTTAATCCGATTACCAAAGCTATGCTATTTAATGTATTATTATTTTATAATCAACGGTTTGTGTTATAAATTAGGTTGGAATGCCTGCTTTTTCTTGCTTAAATAGCACTGGAAGTTCAATATAGACCGTTTATGCGCCTGCTCGGCGCCTACTATTAATAACATTTTTGAACAATGGGCCGCCTGGCGTGTCCCTTGCTCAAAGCCTTCTCGACATTTTCCTTTATGGCAGCGTTATTCAGCAAACCAAAATACTCGACGGTCACCGTCAAGAAAAAGGACATCCCGAAAGGGTTGTGGGAAAAGTGCCCCATCAGCGGCGAAATCGTCTACAAGAAAGACTTGGAGGAGAACTGGAATGTGGTCCCGATCAGCGGCCACCACTTCTCCCTCGACTGCCACCGCCGTGTCACCTTGCTTATCGACGAAGGCTCCTGGAAGGAACTCGACTTGGGCCTCCGCGCCGCTGACCCCTTGGACTTTACCGGAGAAGCTTCTTACCGCGACAAACTGGCTCAGCACCGTAAGCGCACCGGCCTGACCGATGCCGTTATTACGGGAACCGGCAACATGAACGGCCTGCCCGTCAGCCTCGCAGTCATGGACTTTCGTTTTCTGGGTGCGAGCATGGGTGCTGTTGTCGGGGAGAAAATCACCCGCGCCATCGAACGCGCCACCGAGTTAAAAATCCCCGTCATCATCGTCTCGGCCTCTGGTGGTGCCCGCATGTATGAAGGTATCCACAGCCTGATGCAGATGGCGAAGACCAGCGCGGCGTTGGCCCGCCACGCCCAAGCCGGGCTGCCTTATTTTTCCGTGCTGACCGATCCAACCATGGCCGGCGTCATGGCCAGCTTTGCTTCCTTGGGCGATGTGATTTTTGCCGAACCCGGCGCCCGCATTGGCTTTGCCGGCCCTCGAGTGATCGAAGAAACTACGCAGCAAGAATTGCCGGAAGGCTTCCAGACCGCAGAGTTTTTGCTCGAACACGGCCTGATCGACCACATCGTCAGCCGCAAGCATATGAAGGACACGCTTACCGCATTTCTGAAGTTTTTTGGCAATAGTCAGTACAAGCAGATGAGTAACGGGACGACGGGGAGCAACTAGGGGCAAACGGCCTTGTCGCGCCTGAGGCAACCAAGCGGGTGAAGCAAGGCAACGCCCAACGCTTAACGTTCAACGCCGAACGCTTAAGTTCCAAGGGAAAAGGCTGCTTGAATTGGGCGTTTAGAGTTCAGCGTTCGACGTTGGGCGTTACTACTCCTCAGTCGCTTCAATGCCCTTCCACCTAGTATCGCGGCATCTTCGGGTCAAACGCTTCGGCCCATTCATGAATTCCACCGCGCAGGCTGGTGGCGCGGTTCAAACCTTTTGCGCGCAGAAATTTAGTCGCCGACAAACTGCGGGAGCCATGGTGGCATAGCACCAAAATAGGCCGGTCGCGGGGCAGCGCAGAAAGCTGGTCGGGCACTTGGGCCAGCGGAATCGTCAGGCTGCCGGGTAGGCGGCACAAGGCGACCTCAAACGGCTCGCGGACATCCAGCACCACCGGCGCGTTTTTGGAAACCAGCCAGGCCCGGGCCGTGCGCACGTCAACTTCCATTGGCGGATTGGAGGAATCCGGCAGCGGACTGCGCGTCACCTGGCCGGGTCCGTTCAAGGCATGCAAATCGCGCAAGAAACGCTCGTTGGTGTTCGACGATTTGCGCCGGCGATCTTCGATGACCGGGCAACTGCCGACATAGAGCTGCGGGTCCAGCGCCGCTATCTGGGCATCAGGCTTGGAGCCGCAGCAGGGGCAAAGGGGATCGCGCTTGATTTTGACGCTGCGGGTGGTGGCCGAAAGTGCTTCAAACACCAGCAGCCGCCCGCGCAAAGGCTCGCCGAGTCCGAGAATAATTTTCAGCGCTTCCATCGCCATCAAGCTGCCGATCACGCCGCACAGCGCGCCAAACACGCCCGCTTCTGCGCAGTTGGGGACGGCGCCCGCCTCGGGCATGCGCGGAAATATGCAACGGTAGCACGGTGCGTCGTGGCCGGGGTCGAGCACCGTCACCTGGCCTTCGAATTGAAAAATGCTGCCATGGACAACCGGTCGGCCCGCATGGGTCGCGGCGTCGCTAGCCAGGTAACGCGCCGGAAAATTATCCGCGCCGTCGAGCACCAGGTCATAGCCGGAAATGAGCGCGAGCGCATTAGCCGGCGTCAACCCATCCGGGTGTTCCCGCAAGGTGACACTGGGGTTAAGATTCGTCAGGCGCGCACTGGCACTGGCCAGTTTTGGCGAGCCAATGCCGACGGTGTCATGCAGAATCTGGCGGTGCAGGTTATGGGGTTCAATATGGTCAGGCTCGGCCAAACCAAGGGTACCGACCCCGGCGGCGGCGAGGTAAAGCGCGGCGGGACTGCCCAAGCCGCCCAAGCCAATCAATAGCACTCGCGCCCGGCGCAATTTCTCCTGTCCCTCAAGGCCCACGCCCGGCAGCGCCAACTGGCGCGAATAGCGCGCGAGCTCATCTGGCATAAAAGGCGGTGGTTGCAGGGGCATGGACTTAATGGAAAATTAGCATAACCCGGGCCCGAATCAATGGAGAACGGGGCAACGGCCAAGTAACCACAAAGGCAGACTTTGTCCGCTTTGCACTTGGGCGGTGTATAATACATAAACCAGCCACCGCCATGCCTCCCGATCGCGATTTATTACGCCAATTTGCCGACCACCGCGATGAGGCGGCGTTTGCCGAACTGGTGCGCCGCCAGGCCGACTTCGTTTATTCCGTGGCTTTACGGGTGACCTGCAACAGCGCATTGGCTCAGGATGTAACCCAGGCCGTCTTTACCCTGGTCGCGCTGCAAGCTGGCAAACTTCAGCACTACGAAACTTTGATCGGCTGGCTGCATACCACCACCCGGCATGTTGCCATCAACACCGTGCGTGGCGAAGCACGCCGCCGCGTCCGCGAACAAGAGGCCACCGCCATGCAAAATGATTCCACCGCGCCGGAAATGAATTGGACGGAAATCGGCCCGCTGCTTGACGAGGCGGTGAGCCAGCTCAAGGAAGCCGACCGCAACGCGGTTTTGCTGCGTTTCTTTAAAAATCTTAGCCATCAGGAAGTCGGCGCCGCCCTCGGCCTCGGCGAAGAAGCCGCCCGCAAACGCGTCGATCGTGCGCTGGACAAACTGCGCGAGCATTTTGCGCGGCGAGGAGTTAAAACTTCATCGGTTCTTTTGAGCGCCGTTATCGCCGAAAATTCGGTGCAGGCCGCACCAGTGGGTTTTGCCGCACAGGTCACTGCCGCTTCGTTAACCGCCGCTGGTACAGGAGTCAGTGGCGGATATTTGCTGAGCCTGATTTTTATGAGCACCAAAACTAAAACGATTCTCGCAGTTGTTGTCGTTCTCGTCATTTTCGCGCTGCTGGCGATTAAACTGGGCGGTCCGCCTAGGCAATCAAACTCTGCCACTGTCGCCACAGTTCCTTCGCTCGCCACCCCTTTCCGGGTTACCATTAGATTGCGCCCAATGCCACAAACTCAGGTCGCGGCACCCATTGTGACGCCCGCGCCGGCCGGAGGTTCATCAGGGGCAACTGTGCTGGATGTCATCTCCGGCGGCACGATGACGATGGACTCGCCGCCGCCCAATGCCGATTTGAAAACCGCCATTCCGTCTCTGGTTCATTATCTCGAGACTGATGATTTTGTTCACGTCATTCCCTTTGTGATGACTCCGGCTGAAGTTCAGCAAGCGTTGGACAGCAGTCAGGCGGCTTCGTTGTTGGATTTGGCGGAAAAGTTGCGGGCAAAATTATATGAACAAACGGACGGAAATATTAAGAAAGTGGTGGATATGTTGAATGCAATCAAAAATCAGACTCCGCGCATGGATGAGACCGGCTCAAAAGCGATTTACCCGATTGACCCTCAGTTTCCAGGAGATGTATTCATTTTTTTGAAAAAAGACGGTCTATGGTATTTTTACGGCAACCCATTACCCGGCGAATCGATATGACCGCCTGCCATCTCTACTAGCAGATTGAAAGCAAATCGGACACGAAAGGGCATTATTTTGTCCGCTATTGAAGGCGGTGGATGCTATAAGGTAAAGCATCCCCCATGACTCCCGACGGCGAATTATTACGGCAGTACGCCGAGCACCGCAATGACGCGGCCTTTGCCGAGCTCGTGCGGCGGCATCTCGACTTCGTGTATTCGGTCGCTTTGCGACAGGCCAATGGCGATGTGCATCTGGCCCAGGATGCCACGCAGACGGTGTTCGTCGATTTGGCCCGCAAGGCCCGGCATTTATCCAACCGGAGCACCCTGGCCGGTTGGCTGCACACCAGCGCGCGTTTTGCGGTAGGCAACGCCATCCGTGGCGAAGCTCGCCGCCGCATTCGCGAACAAGAGGCCACCACCATGCAAAATAATTCAACCACCCCGGAAATTAATTGGACGGAAATCGGCCCGTTGCTCGACGAAGCAGTCAGCGAGCTCAAAGAAAGTGACCGCGAAGCCGTCTTACTGCGTTTCTTTAAAAACCTCAATTACCAGGAAGTTGGCGCAATCCTCGGTTTAGAAGAAGACGCTGCCCGCAAACGCGTGGACCGGGCGTTGGAAAAATTGCGCGAACATTTTACGCGCCGGGGCGTGACCACCTCCGCGATCATTCTTACCGCCGCCATCAGTACGAATTCCGTAACCGCTGCGCCGGTGGGCTTGGCGGCAAAAGTCACGACGAGTGCGTTGGCTGGGGCCAGCGGGCTTACCCTGGGTGGGGCATTTTTACTGAATCTTTTTTATATGAGCACAAAAATTAAATTACTTGCCGTTGCCGTCGCCTTAGTGGTGGTCGCAACTCTGGCTTTCAACTGGCCATCAGCCGACTCCAACCCGGTTGCCAGTCCGCCCGTAGCGGCCCCCAAGACTTCGGTGGCGACGTTGTCGTCCAAGCCCGTCGTGGCACAAGTGGAAATGCCCGTGGCCCCCGCAGCAATTCCCTCGAAATCGCCAGCCGCAGGCACCTCTGCCGCCGCGCCGGTGGCTGATGCCGCAGTCGTGACCACGTTCGTCGCCGCTCCCCAGGCCGATTTAAAAACCGCAGTACTCACCGCCATTCATTTCCTTGATTCGCAAGACACGCCTAGCGTGCTTAGGACGCTGATGTCACCCACGGACACGGCCAACGAAATGCAGTCGCTGGGGGCGACTTCCCTTGATGAACTTACCGTAAAAATGAAAGAGATGGCTCCGAGAATGGCTGAATTGCAGGAAGTTCTCACGGCCGTTCAGGATCAAACTCCGATCATAAGCCCCGATGGCCTGCAAGCCGCCTATCTGGTTGATCCACCCATTTCCGGCCACAAAAATATTGAATTTCAAAAGGTGGATGGCTTTTGGTATTTGAAATAGATGAAGCGATCTAAAGTCCGGCAACGCCAATTTGTATGGCCCAACAGCGGAATCTTGCTCGGGATCGTCTTATTCTGCCTCGTCGGCTGCTCCCACGACCCCAGGTCATTATCCGCTATGCTTGAAGAGACCGCCTCTAAACACGGGGTGCCCGGCATGGCGGCGATAGTTGTTCGCCGTGACGCGGTGGTAGAGGACGCTACATTTGGAATCCGGCGGATAGGATTTTCCGAACGGATTGCTCCCTCAGACTGTTTTCACATCGGTTCTAATACCAAGGCGATGACAGCGACCCTCGCCGCGATTCTCGTCGAAAAGGGCAAGCTGGCCTGGGATACGAAGCTGGTCGATGTTTTTCCTGAGTGGAAAAATGAAATACATCCGGATTACCAACGCATCACCCTCACTGATCTGCTTCTCTGCCGGGCCGGGGTTCCAGAATATTCGAACTTTTCATATCTGTTTAGCAACGACCCTACCCATCGCGAGGATGGTTCCACCAACCATTTATCCCAAGACAAGGCAGACTGGCGTGAGATGACTTCGCTGCAAGGATCGCCAATGGAACAACGACGGCAATTCGCTCTCCAGGTTCTGCGGCGCCCGCCGGCAGTTTTGCCTGAAACCGCGTTTTTGTATTCGAACGCAGGTTACGGAATCGCTGGCGCGATGATGGAACGCGTGATGAATGAGAGTTGGGAGTCGCTAATGAATACTTATCTCTTCGAGCCACTTGGAATCCGCGCAACTTTTGACTGGCCAGCCACAGACGACCCGCACCAGCCTTGGGGGCACTTCGCGGCCAAGTCGGGCATGCAGCCACACGATCCGCATGACTCATACCACTTGCCAGCCTGCCTTGCCCCCGCTGGCGGAATTTCCATGAGCCTCGAAGATTTTGCAAAATTTCTTCAACTTCATTTGAAGGGACTCGAGGGCTTCGACGGACTTTTGCGGGCGAAAACGATCAAGTATCTTCACACGGATCCTCACGATACAATGATGAATGGCGCTGCATTTGCCTTCGGTTGGGGATTGGTCAATTACGATGGAAAGCCGTCAAGTTGGGCCTATGGCAGCGCTGGAACATTTTTGTCAGGCGCAGCGATCTCGCCATCACACGACTTGGCGGTGGCTGTCTTCGCCAATGCTGGTGTTATACGGGCAGGCGATGCAGGGGTGGAAACTCTCCAATGGTCTCTTCGCCACTATTAGCCGATTATTTTTGTCCGGTTTGGCGGCGGGTGTCGTATAATGGGTAAAACACACCCATGTCTTCCGATTGCGAATTATTGCGCCAATATGTCCAGCAGGGCGATGAAGCCGCCTTTGCTGAGGTGGTGCGCCGCCATGCGGATCTCGTTTACTCGGTTGCGCGCCGGGTGACGGCCAACGGTGCCATGGCGGAAGATATCACCCAGGCAGTTTTCACCCAATTAGCGCAAAATGCTCGACGGCTCAGCCAATACGAAACGCTTGTTGGCTGGCTGCACACGACGGCGCGCCATCGCTCCATCGACGCCATTCGCGGCGAAGAACGCCGCCGCACCCGCGAACACGAGGCCACCGTTATGCAAAATAATTCAGCCAGCCCCGAACTGAACTGGACGGAAATCGGCCCGCTGCTCGACGAAGCGGTTAGCCAGCTCAAGGAAACCGACCGCGATGCCGTGCTGCTGCGTTTTTTTAAAAATCTCAGTCATCAGGAAGTTGGCGCAGCGATTGGGTTGGGAGAGGACGCCGCGCGCAAACGCATTGACCGGGCCCTGGACAAATTGCGCGAATATTTTGAGCGACACGGCGTCAAGGCTTCTTCGGCGCTGCTGGCGGTCGTGCTGACGGAAAATTCCGTCGAAGCCGCCCCGGTGGGGTTGGCGGCACAGGTAACTGGACCGGCCCTCGCCTCTGCGGGCGCCGCCACCACGGGAAGCCTTTTTCTCAAAATTCTTTTTATGAGCACACAAACCAAGCTAATCATCACTGCCACGATTATAATTATCGCTGTCGCCATCAGCTTGAGCTGGCCGCCTGCGGATCAAGCACCTCATTTGTCAGGCACGGCGGCAGTTGGTGCGTCGTCCGCTCCGGCAGTTACAGCAAAGATTTCTGCCCAAGTTGCCCAACCTGTTGTCCCTGCGGTGACTCCTTCGACAACCTCCACCAATACTGCAACCACCGCGCCTCTCCCAGCCGTGGTGTCGGCAACTGACCCGGGTCAATTTGTCGCCGGGCCCCAAACCGATTTGAACACCGCCATCACCACTGGGCTGCATTTCCTTGAGACCAAGGACACCGTCGGTTTCTTAAAGACCCTGATGCCGCCGGCCTTGGGCCAGCTCAATGGCGATGACCCGAATGGGGTCGACAATTTTGCCGCCAAAATTAGCAATCAACCCGGCACGGCCAAAAAACTGGCTTCAATGATGGAAGCCCTCAGCGCCCTTGCGGATTTGAAACCGCAAGAAAGTCCGGTTGACAATCGCGCCACTTATCACCTCGACCCGCCCGTTGGTGGCCACAAGGTGATCATCTTCAATAAAGTAAATGGCTTTTGGTACCTGGACGGCATGTAACATGGAAAGATTGAGCAATTATAGTGATAGGAAAGTAAGGTCAGGGTAGTTTTATGAAATACACGCGACTCGCCGTTGTGGCCATTTTGTTCGTCGGATTAATTCTTTGGCTGCGCCAGTGCACTTCAGCGGATGACTCATCCGATTTGCAAGGCACGCTGGATAATTTGAAGAAACAAACGGAATCGAATGCACCGAACAAGACAGATGGAGGTCCAACATCCACACCGGTTCAAACCCAAAAACCCTAAGAGAACCACGGATGACACGGATTTCACAGATTCTTTTTATCCTTGGTATCCGTGCCATCCGTGGTCGAATTCTTAAACATTATCGAGTTTACTGGAATTAAATTACATTGATAATCAGTGAGTTAAAAATTTGTGCTAGACTCGAAATCTTATTTATGGTTTGTTTGGCAACGAACCTAAGATAAGTCGTGGCTGCCAAATCCAAACCCCAAAAAGCAAAATCCAAAGCGCCGGAGAATATTCATCCGCACTTTGAAAAAATGCTGCCGCGCTCCGACAAGGAGAAGCGTTTGGGCCAGCGCGGGGTCGTTTGTTGGCTGTTTGGTTTGTCCGGCTCCGGCAAAAGTACGCTGACTTTGGGCTTGGAGCGCAAATTATTTGAAGAAGGCAAACTGGTGCAGGTGTTGGATGGCGACAACATCCGCAGTGGACTGAACCGCGACTTGGGTTTTGGCGATCTGGCCCGCCGCGAAAATATCCGCCGCGTGGCCGAGGTGGCCCGACTGTTTGCGCAATCCGGTGTCGTCGTGCTCGCGTCGTTCATCACGCCGCGCGAAGCTTTGCGTGAATTGGCGCGGGAAATTATCGGCGCAGACGACTTTTTTAGTGTGTATGTAAAGGCTTCGCTGGCCGCCTGTACCGCCCGCGATCCGAAAGGCCTGTATAAAAAGGCGCAAGCCGGTGAGGTGAAGCAATTCACGGGTGTCGAGCAGGCCTTTGAAGAACCGCAACTCCTGCGCGCCGACCTGGTCATCGATACCGAAGCAAACGACTACACCGCCTGTCTGAAAAAAATCCACGCCGCGCTCGCGCCCAAAATCCGCCGCAGTGGCGCCAAGAGCACAAAGTAGTTGGCACAAGGTTGGTGGTCTTTTCCATCTTCCATTTTTCATCTTCATTTTTCCACCATGCCTTCATATCTCGTCAACCATCTCGCCCAGCTTGAGGCCGAGGCGATTTACGTTCTCCGCGAAACTGCGGCGCAATTTCAGCGGCCCATATTGCTATTTTCCGGCGGCAAAGACTCCATTGTGATGACCTGGCTCGCCCGCAAGGCCTTTTGGCCGGCACGGATTCCCTTTCCCCTGGTGCATATCGACACCGGCCATAATTTTATCGAGACTATCGAGTTCCGCGACCAGTTTATCAAGCTTATGGAGGCAGATTTGAAAGTAGGCCTCGTCGAGGAGAGTATCCGCCAGGGACGCGTCGTCGAGGAAACTGGACCCAACGCCAGCCGCAACAAATTACAAACCGTAACGCTGCTCGATACGCTCGCGGCACTCCAGGCCGATGCCGCGCTCGGTGGTGGCCGCCGCGATGAGGAAAAAGCCCGCGCCAAGGAGCGCTTCTTTTCGCACCGCAACGCCTTCGGCGAATGGGACCCCAAAAACCAGCGTCCTGAGTTGTGGAATATTTTCAACGGCCGCAAAAATCACGGCGAACATTTCCGCGTCTTCCCGCTATCCAATTGGACGGAGATGGACATCTGGCAGTACATCAAGCAGCAGAATATCCCGCTGCCGAGTTTGTATTTTGCGCACCGCCGCCCGACCATCATCCGCAGTGGCACGCTGCTGGGTTTAACGGACTTTATCAAACTGCAACCCGGCGAAAAGGCCGAGACGCGCCTCGTGCGTTTCCGCACCGTGGGCGACGCCACTTGCACTGGCGCGGTTGAGTCCTCCGCTACGACGCTCGATCATATCATCGACGAAGTCGCCGCCGCCCGCGTGACCGAACGCGGTGGCCGGGCCGACGACCGGCGTTCCGAAACCGCCATGGAAGATCGGAAAAAAGAGGGGTATTTCTAAAACCCCACTGGCTCGATTGCTCGATTGTTCTATGGTTGAACAATCCACGTTTTTCTTCAGCAATCGGGCAATGCAACAATCGAACAATTTCTTACCCAAAATATTTCTATGAGTTCAGGTTATTTAGACATGGATCTGTTAAGATTCACTACCGCCGGCAGCGTCGACGACGGCAAGAGCACGCTCATCGGGCGGTTGCTGTACGACAGTAAAAATATTTTTGAGGACCAGCTCGAAGCCGTCGAACGCGCGTCCAAGCAACGCGGCACCGACTACGTCGACCTGGCATTATTGACCGACGGCCTGCGCGCCGAACGTGAACAAGGCATCACCATCGACGTAGCCTACCGCTATTTTGCCACGCCGCGCCGCAAGTTCATCATCGCCGACACCCCGGGGCACATCCAGTACACGCGTAACATGGTCACCGGCGCGTCCACGGCCAATCTCGCTATCATCCTCATCGACGCGCGCAAAGGCGTCATCGAGCAAACCTGCCGCCACGCATTTATCGCGAACCTGCTGCGCATCCAGCATGTCGTCATCGCAGTAAACAAAATGGACTTGGTTGAGTTCAAGGAATCCGTTTACAACGAAATCGTCGCATCCTTTAAGCAATTCGCCTCGCGACTCGACAGCTTGGTCGAGATGACCTTCATTCCAATTTCTGCGCTCAAGGGTGACAACGTTGTCGATAAATCCACCAACATGCCCTGGTACCAGGGCCCGACGCTCCTTTATCACTTGGAAACTGTTTACGTGCGGCCCGATGCCAACCACGTTGAGGCGCGCTTTCCGGTGCAATACGTCATCCGCCCGCATTTGGCGAAGCACCACGACTTTCGCGGCTATGCCGGTCGTGTCGCAGGTGGAGTGTTCAAAACTGGCGACGAAGTGGTCGCGCTGCCTTCCGGTTTTAAAACAAAAATCACCGGCGTGCACACCATGGACGGCGAATTGTGCGAGGCCTTCGCGCCGCTTTCAGTTGCGCTGACGCTGGCCGATGAAATTGACATTGGTCGCGGCGATATGCTGGTGAAGGAAAATAATCCTCCGCAAGTCGGCCAGGCCATCGAGGCGATGGTCTGCTGGTTTTCCGAGGCCAAGCTGCGCCCGCAGGGTCGCTATGTTCTGCGCCACACCACGCGCGAATTAAAAGCCGTGGTGCGCGAAGTGCGCTACAAGGTGGACATCAACACGCTGCACAAAATCGAAGACGACCTCTCGATGGGCCTCAACGATATTGGCCGCCTGAGCATCCATACCTCTGGCCCGCTCTTTTACGACAGTTATCAAAAGAACCGCGCCACAGGCAGTTTTATCTTAATTGATGAACAGACCAATGCGACGGTGGCGGCCGGGATGATTATTTAATCGCACAATTCCATTGCCTGCCCGGATTGCGGGCGGTAAATCCAGTCGCCGTGGTTCACCTTATTTACAAGGGTCGTGGCTGGCTGGTCTTTGCGATTACTTTTGGCGTCTCGCTGCTTGGCAATGTCATTACGGACGCTTGCTTGGGCAAAGGTTTTTACGACACGCATAAGTGGCCTCTCGCGCTTTCGCTGGCTGTAGCGGGCGCGATTTGCTGGCCGGTGGGCTTGCGGCTAAATAAAGTGGCAGATCGGATACCCGGACAAAAATTCCCCCACACGTTTTTCTTCATCCCCATGCAGTATTGGGGGCCGCTGCTCTTTGTTTTTGCCGCTATCGCGGATCTGGCCGACTACTTCCGTTGATTCATACACCCGGACAGTTAGTTTGGATTTTTCGTAGGAGGGAATTATTGAATAAACCATTTACTTAACGATGCATAGCACAGGCTGATATCATGGCTTGATCTTTACAAGTTTGTATAATAAATCATACCGAACAACCCAATCCTGCATAAAACAATAACCGAGTATCCTATTAATGCCCATAAACGTACGGAACACGTTTATCCTGCCTCGGTTCGATAGATATTTATTGGCGTTAACTGTCCTGGTGGCGCTGTTTGGGGCAATGTACACCGTTAGTTGGAGTGACGGCAGCCAGCTGGCCACCGTGGAGTCGCTCGTCGATTACCATACCTGGCAAATCGACCAATCCGTCTTCACCCCGCACACCGGGGACAAGATGTTTATCGACGGCCATTATTATTCCGATAAGCCGCCGGTACCGGCGCTGGCCATGGCCGCTCTTTATCAGCTATTCCAGTGGACCACAGGGTTAAAAACAACGCAGATACCCGGTTTGCTGGCTTTTTTAATGGCACTCTGTTTTAGCGGTACGGCGTATGTAATTTCGGTTTTTTGCATAAATCAATTGAGCAGACAGTTGAATCTGCCCGAAAATATCCATGCGCCGCTGGTCGCCAGCTTTGCCTTTGGCTCCATTGCCATGACGTATAGCCGCTCGTGCAATGTGCATATTTTAATGCTGGCGGTCTTCGCCGGGCTTTTTTTACTGCTGACGAAAAGCACCGAACCCGACTCGGAGAAATTTACCTTTAAGCAGCTTTGCCTGATGGGAACCCTGCTGGGCGCCGGTTACAGTATTGATTTGGGGGTGGGGCCGGTGTTGGTCATCTGCACCGTATTTTTTTTGGTCTGCCGCACGCGGTCGCTTGCCGGCGCAATTATCGTCCTGGGGGCATCTTTTCCGTGGTTTGTGCTCCATCATATACTCAACTATCGGATTGGTGGCACATTTCTTCCTGCGAACACCGTACCGCAATATTTTCTTTTTCCCGACTCAACCTTTAATCCACAAAATCTTACCGGCGAAGGCTGGGCGCATCAAAACCTTGCCGATTTTCTGACTTATAGCGCCGGGCTGTTGGTCGGCCAGCAGGGATTTATTGTGTATAATCCCATGCTTTTCCTCGCCATACCTGTCGGGGTGGCGGGCTGCTGGGATTTGAAAGAAAAGCGCAGCATGGTCTATTTTTCCATCAGTTTGATCATTGGCACCGTTTTATTGTATGCCATAACTTCCAATAACTATTCGGGCCGGAGCTGTTCCATTCGCTGGTTTGTCCCCTTGCTGGTGCCATTTTATTATCTGCTGATGCTGGCGCTGAAGCGGTTTCCGGCGGCGGTTGATCTGAGGATTTTTGCCTTTTGGTCAATTGTGCTCGGTTGCCTGCTTTGGCATAACCAGCCCTGGTCGTTGCCGATGGTGCCTACCTTATGGTATGTCAATGCAGCGGCGATCATCTCCTGGCTCATCTATCGTGGGTTTTGTTTCCTGTTTAGACCCACGGCCACTGCCAGCGATACAAAGACGGAAGCCGCCGCCAGTTCAAAAATCTTGTAGGGTACCCTCATCTGCCAGGGTGGGGTGGGCGAAGCGTTCCAAAATTTCGCCGAGCAAATAGATTGAACCGGTGGCGACTATTGTGTCGCCGGGCAGCCCCAGCGCACATTCGCCCGGAACCGGGAAAATTTCGGCGACCTGCCCGCGGCGTACTGCGCCTGAAAAATTTGTCGGGATGAGTTTTTCTAAAACGTCGAAAGGGGTTGTCCGCTGTTGATTGGGCTGGAGCAAAATAATTTCGCCCGCGTGCCTCACTGCCACGTCGAGCAATGCTTTTGCCCGATGTTCACCCAGTGCGCCAACCAGTACGATCGGCGCGCGGTTGGTCTCGTTACGCAAGGCGGCGAGATTTTCGTCGAGCGTTTGTGCGCCTTCGAGATTATGCGATGCGTCGAGGATAAGTGTGCGCCCGCCGGACAGAGGAAATTTTTGCCAACGCGCCGGCCAGTCTACCTCGGCCAGCGCAGCCATCCTGGCTGCGTCCGTGACTGGCAAAGTTTTTTCCAGCACCCGGGTTGCGAGGATTGCCGTGGCGGCGTTTACGCGCTGGAAGGATACGGCCAGCCGAGTGCGCGGATAATTTTCGATGTCCTCGCCAAAGACTTCCCGCACGCTATGCACGGGCGCATTGCGCTCTTTGGCGACGGCGCGGATGGGTGCTTCGGCCTCCGGCGGCAGCCGGCCCAGCACCACCGGCACCCCGGGTTTGATGATACCCGCTTTTTCCACGGCAATTTTTTCCAGCGTGTCGCCCAGAAAATCCATGTGGTCAAATCCAATCGAAGTGATGACGCACAATTGCGGCTGCACGACATTCGTGGCATCAAGTCGGCCGCCCAGACCCACTTCCATCAGTGCGACATCCACCTTCGCCTCTTTGAAGCGGAGAAACGCGGCAGCCGTCATAAACTCAAAATACGAAGGGATGTTGATCGGGTCGTCCTTTGCCATGGCCTCGGCATGCGGGCGCACCAGTTCAACGTAGCGGCAAAGTTCAGCCCGGCTCAACGGTTGGCGATTGACCTGTACGCGTTCGCCGAGAAACACCAAGTGCGGTGACGTATACATTCCGACGGTGCGACCCATTTTCCGGTGCAGGGCCTCGATCATTGCGCAAACCGACCCCTTGCCATTAGTGCCCGCGACATGGATAATCGGATAGGTACGCTCCGGGTGGCCCAGCCGCTCTGCCAGCACGCGCATGTGGTCGATGCCATATTTGGCCCCGGTGGATTTGAGGCCCAGCAGGTAGGCTTTGGTGGCGGGATAGTCCATAACAAACGAAGAATCCCGAAGGTAGAAGGAAGCATGCCGGAGGGAAAGGGGGAAGTTATGGCGGTGGAGCACCCTGTCGATTTAGCTCCGCCCAATTTTTCGCCTCGCCGGGCGGCAGGCAGGGCGTTTTATAGTACAGGTTCATGCCGGATTCCGACTCAGACCAAACACCGCCGACTCCGCCCCCGCCGGGCGAGTCCGTTGTGCCCAGCCCGACGAATCCGCCGAAGGATACGATGGTTGAGCGCGGGCTGTTTCCTGGCTTGCTGGACGGGGGAGACGACGAGGACCAGACGCCGCCCGAACCCTCCGGTCGCCGCCATAAAAAACTGCGTTCTGAAATGGGCTTCCTCGATCACCTCGAGGAATTGCGCATGACCATCGTGAAGTCGCTCTTTGCGATTTTTATCGGGATGGCCATCATGGGCGTGTTTATTTTCAAGTTTCTCACTTTCCTGCGGTGGCCGATCAACCATGCATTAGGAGAAGAATTGGCCAACAAAACCATCGTCAGCCCGCTCGAACCCATGGCGGTTATTTCGATGATCATGTCGGTATCCATCTATGGAGGAGCGATTTTGGCGCTCCCAATCGTTGGCTATTTTGTAATTCAGTTTGTGGCGCCGGGACTCACCTTGCGTGAGCGCGGCATGCTGCGCCCGGCGTTGTGGTCGGCCTTGATTCTCTTTGTCGTGGGAGTCTTGAGTTGTTTTTTCATCATGCTTCCGGCCGGCCTGTGGTTTTCCTACCATGTCAGTTCGGAATTGCTCCACTTCACGACCCTGTGGACTGCGAGCAGTTATTATTCTCTGGTGGTCTGGGCCACGCTGGCCACGGGGCTCGTTTTTGAATTTCCATTGATCATGGTCATTCTGCAAGTGCTGGGGGTGATCGAACCCGATACCCTCCGCCGCAGCCGCCGCTATGCGATCATTATTATTGCGGTCGTCGGAGGATTGATTGCGCCGTCACCTGATCCCGGTTCCATGATTACCATGATGATCCCCATGATGGCGCTCTATGAAGGTGCCATTATTGTTGGTGCCCGGTTGCGCAAGCGCCGCGTGGCCGACCAAGCCCGGGCGGCCGCCGACAATGCCGACTAAGACCGCTCTCCGATGAATTTTGGCCGTGACGCCGCGAAGTCACTCCGGCAGAATAACCTTTTACCCATGAAGTACCCCCTGAGAGCGGCCCGTATGATCCTTTTGCTTGGCGCATTGGCCTTCGCCGCGTGTGGACAATCAAGCAGTATTCCGGCGATTGCAGACTGGCACGCCAATGGCGTGGAAGCCAAGCAGGTGGCCCTACAATCCAACCGGCTGCTGTTGGTTGCTTTCATGGGCTCGGATTGGAGCCAGCCGAGCCAGGCCATTCGTAAAGATATTCTCGACACCCAGGCGTTTAAGAATTTTGCCGACGCGAATTTGGTGTTGGTCATGGCTGACTTCCCGCGCAATTCCACGGTGCCACCCGACCTGGCGAAACAGTATGCAGACATGGCCCGGAGTGCCCAGGTTGACCGTTTACCGGTATTCATGCTGGTTGACCCGCGCAATGGCCTGGCCTTCACGCGGATTTCGGATTTTGGCGGCAACGCGGATGCGTTTATTGCTCAAATCCAGAATGGTCTGGATAACTATAAGCAAACTTTGCAACAGAGTGCCCAAGTGCCGGTGGCCATCCCTGTGGCAGCGGCCCAGCCATTGCCGTCCAGCCCGGCGTTTTCACAACCTCCTGCTGCTGCCCCTGCCAATTTGCCCGGCTTGCCTTCGTTTCCCGGTTCGTTGCCTACCCCGGAGCAACTCATGAACCGAGTGCAGCAAACACCGCCCCAGACGCAATAACCGGGCGGGGCGGACAATGTATTCGCCCGGCTCCAGTGCAAATGATCCAGAAAGCCGGGAACCTATTTTGAGGGGCACGGTCGGATAGGGCTAATCCATCTGGCTTATCCACCCCGTGAGAAACCGAGTCCCCGATGAAAACGCCCAGCGGGCTTCCGCTGCGCACCAATGCCAGCAGCCGTTTGACTTCGCTGCATGTTTTTACGCCTGATTTACGTTAGTGTCGCTGCACCCACCCGATTTTACAGTTGCTTCAATCACCCTTTATGACTAGCCTACCTCTTCTGCGGGAAACGCGATTCCTGCTGCCCACTAACATGACGAAAGCATACCGCGCGCTCTTTTTTGCCGGACTGGCCGCTTGCTTTTGCGCGTGGCCCGCGCTGGCGCACGCGGCCGATGCATCGGCGACGAAAGCCACCGACAGCAAATCAAGTAAAACCGCCAACTCTAAATCGAGTGGAGAAGGTGATACCGCCAAAACATTGCCCGGCTCGTCGTACCAGACGTCCAATTATGTTCTCCGGCCAACCGACATCATCTTTGTCAATGTTATTGATGATCCCAAGGCAAATGGCGAATTCACCATCGGCGTCGACGGCACCGTTGGTTTGACTTATCTCGACCCCGATAAACCATTGAATGTGCAGGGGCTGACGGTAGCGGAAGCGACCAAGTTAATTTCCCGGGCATACGTGGATCAGAAAATTTTCATCAAGCCTACCATTAACGTCACCATCAAAACCTATGCGGAGCGCCGCATCAATGTGATGGGCGCAGTCTCGAGCCCCGGCTTGGTCATTATTCCCCCCGAACAAACCCTTTCGCTGGTCTCCGCCATCGCTCAGGCACATGGTCCGACTCCGCGGGCCGCCGCCACGGTTACCATTACGCGTAAAATGCCTGATGGAACGACCAAAACCTACGATAATGTGGATTTATATAAAGCCACCAAGGGAACCGGCCCGGATTTTCCCTTGCAAGAAGGCGACACTATCATGCTAGGCGAGTCTCCTTTTGCCAACGTCTGGCAGTAATCTGAAAGTAAGTGCTTTGAATTATCGTTTGCTTCCGCGCTCATGAAGCCATCTAAACCATCGTCCAATCAGCCGCCTTCCAACCAGCCTGCGAACCAGCCGCCTCCCGGAAAGCAGGATGGCAAAGCATCTGGCTATTCAGGGTACGGCACCTATGGTGATTACGGTGCTTATGGTGGATATGGCACTTATGGCTATGGTCAGGGCGGCGGCGGTGGTGGTTATGGTGGTGGCGGCGGTGCTCCCGGTGGTTATGGCCAGGGCGGCTACGGTGGCTATTACTATGGTTACGGCTATGGCGGTTATCCGACCGGCGGCGAACCTTCGCAAACCCGCAGCATTCGCGATTACCTCGTCATCCTCCGCGAGCGCATTTGGTATTTGCTGCTGACCTTTTTTGTTATTTTTGGCGCCTTCGTCTTGTATTTGGTCAACGCCACGCCGGAATTTATCGCCACCGCCAGCCTGCGGGTATTTAAGAGCGAAGTGAGCCCGATGGATTCCGGCCTCAAGGATCCGACCACGGAAGTGGGAGGCCCCGAAGAGTTCAATACGCGTATTCGCCTGATGGAAACCCGCGATATCGCCACGGCAGTCGCCGGGCGGATGTCCGACGAGGAACGGAATGCCTTCCTGCTGCCTTTCCGCAGCAATAATCCCCTGCAGCCGGAAACAAACCTGATTGATCGTTTGCTGGGCAGCCGCACGGTGTCGCCCGGTCGCCTGGCTTACATCCTGCAAATCGGCATCCAACACCCTGACGCGCAACTGGCGGCCAAGGTCGCTGATTATTTTGCCGAAGAATTTATTGCATACAACAGCCGCCTCAATGTGGAAAAAGCCATGAAGGCTGTGGAAGAGCTCCAGCAACAAGAGAAGGAGCAGGGAAATAAAGTCGAACAGATCCAGGCGGACATGAACGCCATGGTGGATAAATACGGCGCATTGAACCTGGACCCCAAGAACAACGTCATGCCGGCCAAGTTGCAGGCGCTAAACACCAACGTGATTGCCAAGCAAACACTTCTGGACCAATACGAAGGCCGCTGGAAACAATGCCAGGAATTTAAGGCCAAAGGCGAAAATCTCTGGAATCTGTCTTTTATTGCGTCGGACGGCCACGTCAGTTCCTTGCGCACCGGCATCGATCAGGCTAACACGGAAATTGCCGGTTTGTCCCAATCCTTTGGCGAGCGCCACCCGGATGTGGTAAAGCTGGTGGAGAAGCGGCATACTTTGGAAACGCAACTGCAGACAGCGGTGGATTCCGCCGTTTCGACGATTTACAGCGACTACCAGAACGCGCAGGATCAGTTTAACAGTGCCAGCGAGGAGTTGAACAACGTGCAGAAGGAAATCCACGAATTGTCCAAGGTTCAAGTCGAGTACGACCATTACCAAAGCCAGAAAGACAGCGCGGATGCCATGCACAAGCAAATGTTGCTCACCATTGAAGAACAGCGCTCCAAGATTATTCTCGGCGGCGAAAGTTATCAAATAGTCGACCACGCAGCGGGCTCCGTTGTGCAATCCGAGCCGAAGGCCGTCCTGCTGATCTGTGCCGGCCTCGTCATGGGTTCCATGGCTGGCGTCGGCATGGCTTTCCTGGTGGCCTTCCTTGATGACCGCATCAAATCAGCGTTTGATATTGAAACGTATGTGGGCTTGCCTCTGCTCGGCATTCTGCCGCGCATTGCCCACCTCAACGCCAATGAAAAAGCCCAGGCCGTCGCCTCCAACGCCGACCGGCGCATTACGGAAGCCTTTCGCTCGCTCTATTCGGCGCTCAAGCTCAACGATGCGTCCAAAAACGCCCGCGTCATCCTGGTTACTTCCACGGTGCCTTCCGAAGGCAAATCCTTCCTGACCACGAATCTGGCTTTGACTTATGCCATGCACGCCGAACGCGTGCTGCTGATTGACTGCGACTTGCGCATGCCCAATATCGCCAAATCACTGGGTCGCGAGACCGGTGATAACGGCCTGATGACCCACTTGCAGGAAGGCAAGGCCTTTGAAGAATGCATCGTGAAGGATTTCTACCCGGGGCTGGACGTGATGCCCACCGGTGGTCGTACCAACAACCCCACCCAGATTTTCAACAGCCGCGAATTTTCAGATTTCATCGCGCGCATGCGCCAGCAGTACGATCGCGTGTTCATTGACTCCCCGCCCCTGGGCGCCGTCAGCGACTCATTGAATCTCCTGCCCAACGTGGATGGCGTGCTCTACGTCATTAAATTTAACACCGTCAAGCGCAAGGTCGCCAAAATCAATTTGTCCCGCTTGATGCAAGGCAACGTCCCGATCTTCGGCGCCATCCTCAATCAGATCAGTCTCGCTTCCGCCAGTTACTATTACACGCATTATTACGACAAGTCCTACCGCAATTATTACATGCAGGAAGGCGAAGGCGAAACACCGCCCGCTGGAGCAGTGCCCCCGGCCGCGCCCGCTGATGCGGCGAAATCCACTCCTGAGCAGAAAAACTAAGTCGGCGTAATCAGCCCCGACCTGCTGCCCGCCGTAGTCGATCGTTTAGGGCTACCCCCAAGCCTGTTTCTGTCGCCTGTTCACAATATATTTGCGCGAACCCGGCTTCATCGAGCTGGCGCAACAGTTCGTAGAGACCTTGGGCGGCTTGGGTGAAATCGCCGGTTTCGCTCAACCAGTAAGTTTTTGGACCATTCGGCTGGCTTCCTTCTGCGGCCGGTCGGCACAGTCGCACCCACGCCGTTTGTTGGTTTGCTGTTGAGGGCGGCAATTGTGCGGGCTCCAGCAAAGTCAGCGGCGTACGCGGACTATAATGGCGAGCGAGCATTCCTGGCGCCAGCAGGCCAGAATCCTTTTGACTGACAGATTCACCTCGTGCGGAAACTTCAACCGGTTGACCAAGAATTTTCTCGAGCATCTCAACCGTTATGGGGCCCGGCCTTAAAATTCGTGGAGCCTTTCCAAGATCGCTCATATCCACGATTGTGCTCTCCAGTCCGACCTCGCAGGGTCCGCCATCTAAAATCCACGGCACTTTTTTGCCGAACGATGCGCGTACATGTTCCGCGCGGGTTGGGCTGATATAACCAAACGGATTGGCGCTGGGTGCGGCCAGAGGCATTCCGCAGGCAGTTAATACCGCCCGGGCGAGCGGGTGGGCGGGTACGCGCACCGCCACTGTGTCACGCCCAGCAGTGATTAGGCTGGGCACCACCGCATTTTTTTTTAACACCAAGGTCAACGGCCCCGGCCAGCAGGCCGTCGCCAGTTGTTGCGCGAGCGGGGTAAAGTAAGCGAGTGCGGATAGAGTATCCGGATCCAGTCCGTGGACGATGAGCGGGTCAATCAGCGGTCGTCCCTTGATCGAAAAAATTTGGCGCACCGCGTTTTCGTCGAGTGCGTCGGCCGCCAGGCCATAGACCGTTTCCGTGGGCAGCGCGACAATCTCTCCACGGCGAAGAAGTTCTGCGGCGCGCGCCACGCCATCCGCCGTGGGCGGCAGGAAGGGCGGGGGATTCTCAGTGTCGGCGGCAGACATGGACAAAAAAAGACCCGATTGCCCCATTGTTCGATTGTTAAAAAAGCAGTTTACGCCTCCAACAATCGGACAATCGAGCCATCGGGCCAGGGCTATCCGGCGAATCGCCGGTGATGGACACCGCCTACTTCATCAACAGCATGCTGCGTGCGCGCTTGATGGTCTTCGTCACGTGGCGCTGCTGCTTGGCGGTGAATTGAGTGATGCGCCGGGGCAGAATTTTGCCCGTGTCGGTGACGTGGCGCGTGAGCAGCTCGACGTCGAACACAGTGTAGTCTTCCGGCGTCTTGGAGCGCGGCTTGTCGGTGGGTTTATCCATGGGAGTTGCGGAAATGATGTGGAACTGGCTAGAAAACCGCATTTCGGCTTACCCGGCAAGCGAAAAAAGAGTATAGGGTCTGCCTACCATGGTGATTCTCGGTTGTGGCTATATCGGCGAGGCCTTGGCCAGGGCAGCTCTTGCCTCTGGCGAGCCCGTCGCTGCGCTTACCCGCAATGCCGCCCGGGCAGCTGAGTTACGGGCCTTGGGCGTATCTCCAGTGATTGAGGCCGACCTGGCCTCATCAGACTGGCATGCCGCGCTGCATCCCTCCGGTGCCGACATTATCAATTGCGTTTCCCCTTCGAGCCCCGGGGAGGAAGGCTACCGGCATTCCTTTTTGGCCGGTTTGACTTCTGTGCGCAACTGGCTCGAAACATCCACCGCGAGCGGAGCCAGGCCAGCTCGCTCAGTCGTATTTACCAGTTCAACTGCCGTCTATCCCCAAACCGATGGCAATTGGGTGGATGAAGGCACGCCGGTCGATTCGGCCAAATTGGGCTCAGCCGGGGTGATACTGGCTGAGGCGGAAAAACACTGGATCGAGCTCTCGCCAAATCTGGCGCAACGAGCCTGGGTGCTCCGGCTGGCCGGCATCTATGGCCCGGGCCGCCATCATTTGCTCGATGCCCTTCGCAAGGGCGAAACAACTTTTCCCGACGGCAACCATTGGATTAATTTGATTTATCGCGACGACGTTGTTGCCGCCATCCGCGCCTGCGCCACTGCACCATCCGACATTCACGGAGGTATCTTCAATTTGGCAGACAATGAGCCTGTGCAAAAGCGGGATTTGATTTTGTGGCTCGCCCAACAACTAGGCCAGAATCCCGCTGCCATCCATTTTGATCAGGCCGAAAACACCCGTTCCGCGCATCGCCGCACGTCTAGTGGGGTAATTCCCGACCGCAGAATTTCTTCAGCAAAATTTCAAAAAGCGGCCAAATGGAATCCCTTATGTCGCTCCTACCAAGAAGGTTATAAATTAATGCTGAGTTGATGCTGTGCAACCGCACAGCAAAATAGACCCAAAATGTAACAATCGCGTCTTAATCCTGTAACATTGTTACAGTAAAAGTCTGCCCGAGCGAAGGCCCATGCCACGCTTAAACCTCAGCAAACTGAACCTTATGAATAATTATTCCTTGAAGATGCTCGGCCTCGCGGCTGGCTTCGCTCTGTTCGGTGGACTCACCGCCCAGGCGCAAGACAAGGCCACCCTTGACCTTCTGGTCAAAAAGGGGGTCATTACTCAATCCGACGCCGACGACGTCGCCAAATCCTCTGCCACGCCGATCGTGGTGACGCCGAAAGACGGCGCTGTCAAGGGCCTCAAGCTCGAAGGCATGATCCAGGCGCAATTCGACATGCTTAGCACCAAAGACAATGGTGGTGGCAGCGTAACGCCGACCAGCACGGACGAGTTCCTGCTGCGCCGCGTTTATCTCGGAGCCTTGGCTGACATGGGTAACGGCTGGAACGCTGAAGTCCTTTTGGACATGGCTGGCACCGATGGCGCCAACCAGCCCAAGGGCGGCCCCGGCGTGGCCACTCCCGTCGTAGGCGCGACCTACAATCCGGCCATTGGCCAGAATTACTTTGAGAAAATCCTCATTACCAAAAAACTGGATGATCTCTCCGCACTGTTGGGCGTCGGCTACCGCAAGGTGGACTTCACCCAGGAAGAAGAAACCTCTTCCGCGCAGTTGAAGGTCGTCGAACGCTCGGTCGTTTCGCGCTTCTTCGACGAATCCTACGGCAACAGCATTAACGGTCGCGTGGGCTTTGCCAATCGCCACACCGGTATCTACTGGAGCGGCACTCTTCCCGCGGTTCCCGGTTTTTATTACAGCGCCGCCATCACGGATGGCGTGCAGAATGAAGACCTCCAGTTCACCAACACCGGTGGCCTGAACAAGTTTGGCTACTGGGCGAATGTGGGCGACAAGGCCACAATCAGCGGCGTAAAGCTTGATGCCGGCGTCAACTTCGGCCTCTCGCAAGACCAGAACGCCGTCAACATCAGCCAGGTCACCCCGGCTAGCACGGTGAACCAGTCCAACACGATGTGGGGCTATAATCCCTATGTGAAGTTGGATGTCGGCAACTTCGAGCTCTCGGCTGAATTCGAGCAAGTCTCGATCGACAACGGCCGCGGTGTCTCGCCTCAGACCGCTTCTCGCGCGATGCCCTATGGTTTCCAGATCACCCCGTCGTATAAGATTACGCCGGAGTGGGAAGTCGTGGCCCGCTACGCTTACTTGGACACCAACGGTCGTGGCGTCAATATCTCGGACGTTGACCGCGATGGCGAAAACACCATCACCGGTGGCACCTTGTATAACAACATCTCGACCTTCTATGCCGGCATCAACTGGTATATCGTGGGTAGCGCGGTAAAGTGGTCGGCTGGTTATGAGTTCGACGACTTCTACAATCGCTCAGCTGCAGCGGGCGGCGCCTTCGCCGGTCCCAGTGCCCAAGTGCAGGGCTTCCGCACCCAGTTGCAGGTGACGTTCTAAGCAACTTTGCTTGTTATTGCAGTGGTTTGGCCGTCCGGGGGCAGGTGCTCCCGGACGGCTTTTTTTTGGCCAAAATGGCCTCAGTTATTAATGCACGGTACCCGCTCTCGCGTCTGTTTATGCCTCGCGTAGCGAGGCAGCGATAATAGCCGTGGACTTTAGTCCACGGTAACGTAACCAAAAACAATGCGTCGCCTAGCGACGCCTGAACCCTACTTCCCCTCGTCGCCATCGTTGCCAATGGCTTCGACCGGGCAGCCTTCGAGCGCTTCCATGCACTTGTCGATGTCGGCCTGCTCCGTGGGCTGCTTGTAGACGTAGGAATAGCCGCCGTCGTCGCTGCGCTTGAAGAAATCGGGCGCGGTTTCGCGACATAGATCGCAGTCAATGCACTGCTGGTCTACGTAGAATTTGCCGGCAATGTTGTCGGCCCACTTGTCCTTGATGTCAGCCATGGCGTTGTTAAAAGGTAAACCATCGCAAAACCCCGCCCCTAGGTCAAGCCGGGATGCGGCGGCAAACACTTCCTGTCTTTCCCCAATCGTGGGTATAAGCGCAATTAAAGCGGACGAGTACCGACTCGTGCTCAATTGCTCCATTGTTCAATTGCTGGAGAACACGGACTTTTAACAATTGGGCAATCGGACAATCGAGCCATATGGCAGTCACCGAATAGTGCTTTCCGCCACTCGTTATTTCTTCGCCTCTGGCTTGCCCTTCTGGATTTCTTCGTTCGCCAGGTGAAACCGGTGGAATAGCCGCTGGACAATCGGCGCGAGGAATACGCCGATGGTCGTTAGCAGCACCACGCCGCTAAACAGTGCATAGGTGCCGGCAAAAATTTTACCCCCCGTGGTCTTCAATTCACCCAGCGGCCCCATGCCGGACAAAATCATCGCGGCATCCACATACGCATCGACCCAGCCCACACCCTCAAAATAGTGGTACCCCAGCATACCCACGCCCAGCGAAGCCACCAGAACCATCACCCCCTTCAGCGCCAGCCGCGTCACCCGGCGCACAAATACATGGCGCGGCATCAAGGGCGTGTTTTTGTTTTCGATCATAGGACGGACCTGAGTATGGAGCCCGTTTTGCCTGACCGCAAGCCCGGTGGATATGGGTTTTGACTAGGTGCGCCTGCCGACTCCGTGGCGCGGTGCTTTAGCCCGCGCTCGTAAATGCAGGAAGGGTACAGAAGCGCGGGCTAAAGCACCGCGCTACAGAGTTTCCTTGTTCTACTAACTCAAAAACTTGAAATTCACT
>Ga0206965_10075_pt1 | contig 29336 bp, 30 predicted proteins | sample Alteio_BWOrgHeat_26_FD_152973 | JGI IMG/M metagenome (GOLD analysis project Ga0206965, IMG submission 152973) | Enriched cells from forest soil in Barre Woods Harvard Forest LTER site, Petersham, Massachusetts, United States -... | ecosystem: Environmental > Terrestrial > Soil > Temperate forest >...
TGCTTCATGGCAACATCATGACGCTGTCTGTTGTGTATCTGGTGCTCCCCACGGCGATCCTGGCGTCTCATCGCGCGATCCTGGTGTTGATCCTGACGGATCTGCCGACGTTCGGCTGCAGCACCAGCATAATTGCCGTTTCTCATGTCCTGGCGCTCAATAGCACGATCCTGGCGAATCTGCTGGTGGTTTTCCTGAATCTGCTGATGATTTTCTTGGATCTGCGTACGATCCTTATTGATAACCGCATGATTGTGATCAATGCGTTGCTGATCATGCTCAATCTGGTTTACTTGGCCACCGGGGGTCCCGGCATCCTGTGCCAGTACTGGAGCGGCGAGCGATACAGTGCTGAGCAGAGCAAGTAATGGAAGTATCTTTTTCATAAAACGTCCCTTTGCTGAGGTTGATGGATTCGGATAGAGTTGCAGGCGTTGTGCCTTACAAAAAACACACTACCATAAGCAATGTTAACCCTTCATGCCGGAAAGGTTAAATCTTTGCAATGATTGACGTCATGCCCTAATAGGGCTACATAGAATGTCCCTGAAATTAGAGGCAATTGTGATGCTGCGCCTTGCATACGTAGTGCTGATATGTGTATTGTGCCCGGCCATGGCTTGCGCGGCCGATATTGCCTGCAAGGAGCCTTACCCGCCTTCCATGGTGGCGGCATTCCCTGAGCATTGCAGTGCTGATACCAAGACGGTATGCAAATGCGTGATTGAGGCGGTCCAGAAAACCATACCGCTTTCCGAGTTCATAGAGGCCAGTTATAAGGCAGGGGGGCTTAATGCTGATCCGCGTTTTAATTCAGCGACTAAGGAATGTATTGCGAAAGGCCCCCCTGTGAATACCGGTTCGGAACATGTGCTTAAGGCACCTGAGGTAAAGCCTTCTTCTGCGGCTGTTTCTTCTCCTGTGCCAGCTGTTGCCCCCGCAGCCCCCACTGTGCCACCTGTTAAAACAGCGCCTTGAACTAAAAAACTGAGGGTGATTTTATGTGTAGTTATGGTATAATGAAGGCGATGGTTAGGATTCTTTCCATTTCTCCTTCCTTATAAGACGTTTCCGGCACGGCTTTGCTGCCGTATGCCCTTATTTTGACCAACAACCAGAAAAAGGCTTGGATCTATGAAAATTACAATTTCGGGTAAGCAGATTGCCATCGGTGAATCACTTCATAATCATATTGAGCAGCGTCTCGAAGACGGCATTAATAAATACCTCGATCGCGTCACGAGCATAAACGTAGTTATCGCTAAGGAAGCGCATCGTTTCAAAACAGATATTCATGGTAATACCGGAACTTCGTCGGGCATCGTCATTAAAAGCAGTGCAGCTGCGGATGATGTCTATGCCTGTTTTGATGCGGCAGCGGAGAAAATCGAAAAGCAGCTACGCCGCTATAAGCGCCGTCTGACCAACCATCACAAGCATACTCACGCCGAAGGTACATCGTTACCTACAGCGCTGACAGCCACCAAGTATGTGCTGAAACCGGATGGCGAAGAAGCGCGCGAAGATGCACCGGTGGTCATCGCCGAGAAATCGACCGCAGTTGAGACGCTCACGGTGAGTGAGGCAGTGATGAAAATGGATCTGGCTGACCTGCCCGCCCTGATGTTCTTCAATTCCGCCAATGGTCGCATTAATGTGGTCTATCGTCGCGTCGATGGCAATATTTCGTGGGTAGACCCGCAGGGGAAGGCTGCCTAAAAGACGTGACACGTGTCACGTGGCACACGCCACGATAAGGGGAAAGATATGGACATCGTGCGGCTTCATGCGACCTGTGTTGCCATTGGCTCCCGCGGCATTCTGATACTGGGCGAATCGGGGATGGGGAAGTCCGACTTGGCGCTGCGCCTGATTGATCGCGGCGCGAAACTGGTGGCTGACGATCAAGTGGAGCTTGTCAGAAAAGCCAGGCATATCGAGGCTTCGGCCCCCCTTCGCATCCGAGCATTGCTTGAAGTACGCGGAGTGGGTATTTTCAAGGTCAAGGTGAAGAAAAAGGTCTCGGTATCGCTGGTGGTGCAGTTGATGAGTCAGGAATGGATTGAACGTCTGCCGTACCCCGAGCCCTATGCGTGCATGGGAATACCTGTCCCCCAGGTGCGCCTTTCTTCCTTCGAATCTTCTGCGGCCATTAAAGTCGAAATGGCGGCAGGCGCGTTAAAAAATGGATCGATGACCGTGGGGGCGTTGAAGGAATAAATGCGGATTCTTTTAGTAACGGGCATGTCGGGCGCGGGCAAGTCAGTGGCGCTCAAGACACTCGAAGACATTGGCTGCGAGGCGGTGGATAATGTCCCGCTCGCGCTCATTCCCTCGCTCGCCGGCAAAGGTGCGCATAATCTCGCCATCGGCACCGATGCACGCAGTCGCGACTTCTCCGCACGACATTTTCAGGAAATGCTAATGGCGCTACGTGAGAACGGTGCCAACCAGGTTCAGGTGCTGTTTCTTGATTGCGACAACGAAGTGCTCCAGCGGCGCTTTACTGAGACACGGCGCAAGCATCCGCTAGCACTCGATCGCCCGGTGATGGATGGCATCCGCCACGAACGCAACCTGCTTGCTCCGCTACGCGATATGGCTGACATCACATTTGATACCAGCGAATGGACCGGCGGGGACCTACGCAACGCCATCCGCGAATATTACGGCACTCAGGATCGCACGCTGTCGATATTCGTTACCTCATTCTCCTTTAAGCGCGGCGTTCCACGCGACGCCGATCTGGTATTCGATGTGCGCTTTTTACATAATCCGTTTTACGAGGATGCCCTGCGCGATCTCACTGGCCTCGATAAGCCGGTTGCCTCCTTCATCGAGTCCGATCCGGACTTTGCCGGATTCTTTACCCACCTGGTTACGCTTATCGAGCCGCTGTTGCCGCGTTACCTGCAGGAGGGCAAAAGCTATCTGACCATTGCTATTGGGTGCACCGGAGGTCGCCATCGCTCTGTATTTGTTACAGAAAAGCTTGCTGGATTTTTAAAACAGAAGGAGTATAAGGTGGGCATCCGCCATAGAGATTTAGGCGCGGAGCATAAGAAAAGCTGAGGAAAGATAAGCTTTAAGGGGAATTATTCATGATAGGTCTGGTCGTCGTCTCGCATGGAAAACTTGCGCAGGAATTTGTTTTGGCAACGGAACATGTGGTGGGTAAGCAAAAAAACATTAAGGCCATCTGCATCGAGCCAGAGGACGACATGGAAAAGCGCCGCAACGACATTCTCGAAGCGGTCAAAGAAGTCGACACAGGCGCAGGCGTTGCCGTGTTAACCGATATGTTCGGTGGCACGCCCTCGAATCTTGCTATTTCCATCATGGGCAAAGTGCCGGTGGAAGTGGTAGCCGGTATCAACCTGCCGATGCTAGTGAAACTCGCTACGATCCGTAATACTCTGCCGATTGCCGAAGCGGTGATGGTGGCGCAGGAAGCGGGACGCAAATACATCAATGTTGCAAGTAACCTGCTTTCCAAAGAACCGGCTGCATGAATGATACGGAAATCATAGTCGTCATGGTCAACAAAAAAGGCCTGCACGCACGGGCGGCGGCGAAATTCGTCAAATATGCTGGCCAATTTGGCGCTAAGGTGATGGTTGCCAAAATAGCTGGGGCAGGAGTGGTAGAGGGGGGAACGCCAGCAGAATCGTCCGGTGGTTCCATATTGGGACTGATGATGCTGGGTGCCGAATGCGGTTCAACCCTGAGGTTACGTGCCAGTGGCGAACAAGCCCCGGAAGCGTTGACCGCTCTTAAGAAGCTGGTGGAAGAAAAGTTCGGGGAAGAGTAATATAGATAGTTCTTAAGCTATTTAAGGGCATCTATGTCTGACAGCCTCATTCCCATTGACCCCGCCATTGCTGAGCGCGCGCATGTTACGCAGAAGCAGTATCAACAACTTTATACTGAATCACTCGCCAATCCTGATGCCTTCTGGGCAAAACAGGCTGAGCGCCTTCAGTGGATAAAAAAATGGGATACGGTGAAAAGCACGAGCTTTCATCCGCCGGTGTCCATCCGCTGGTTTGAAGGCGGCAAGCTCAATGTCAGCGCCAATTGCATTGATCGGCATCTTGCAAAGCATGCCAGTCAAACAGCAATACTCTGGGAAGGTGACGATCCCACAGAGTCACGCCATATCACTTACCGTGAGCTACATGAATATGTCTGCAAGCTCGCCAATGTGTTGACATTCCATGGTGTCAAAAAGGGGGATCGCGTTACTATTTATATGCCGATGATTCCTGAAGCGGCATACGCTATGCTGGCTTGTGCGCGTATCGGTGCAATCCATTCCGTGGTATTCGGCGGCTTCTCGCCAGATTCTCTGCGCGGGAGAATTGAGGACTGCAACAGTACTTTTGTCATCACGGCGGATGAAGGCCTGCGCGGTGGCAAAAAGATTCCGCTCAAAGCCAATGTCGATGCTGCGCTCGTGCATCTGCCGCAGGTGCATAAGGTGCTGGTGGTGCGACGCACGGGAGCGGACATCCTCTGGCATAAGCACCGCGACCTTTGGTACCACGAGGAAATTGCCCGTGCCTCGGCGCATCACGAGCCGGTAGCGATGGATGCCGAAGATCCGCTTTTTATCCTTTATACTTCTGGTTCGACCGGCAAGCCCAAGGGGGTGTTGCATACTACAGCTGGCTATTTGCTCTATGCCTCGCTTACCCACCGGATGGCATTTGATTATCGCGAGGGTGAAATCTATTGGTGTACGGCAGATGTAGGGTGGGTGACCGGCCACAGCTACATTATTTACGGGCCGCTCTGCAACGGTGCTACGACGCTCATGTTCGAGGGTATACCCAATTATCCCGATCCATCGCGCTTCTGGCAGGTAATTGACAAGCATGACGTCAATATTTTTTACACTGCCCCGACGGCGCTCAGGGCGCTTATGCGCGAGGGGAATGAGTATGTGCTGTCCAGCTCGCGCCGGTCGTTGCGCATCCTTGCCAGTGTTGGCGAGCCGATCAATCCGGAAGCGTGGTTGTGGTATTACAATGTGGTGGGCGAAGAACGTTGCCCGGTAATAGATACGTGGTGGCAGACTGAAACCGGCGGCATTATGATTACGCCGCTGCCCGGTGCTACCGATCTTAAGCCCGGCTCGGCGACGCTGCCGTTTTTTGGCGTAAGGCCCGTCATTGTGGACAATAGTGGCACTCCACTCGAAGGTGAATGCGAAGGTATGTTGTGCCTGGAGGATTCCTGGCCGGGGCAAGCGCGCACCGTGTATGGCGATCACGAGCGTTTTGAACAGACGTATTTTAGCACATACAAAGGGTATTATTTCAGCGGGGATGGCTGTAAGCGTGACAAAGACGGTTATTACTGGATCACGGGGCGTGTCGATGATGTTATCAATGTTTCCGGCCATCGTTTGGGGACAGCAGAGATCGAAAGTGCGCTGGTGGCCCATGTAAAAGTGGCGGAAGCGGCAGTCGTGGGATTTCCACATGATATCAAAGGGCAGGGCATCTATGCCTATGTGACGCTCAAGGCAGACCAGCAGGGAAGCGAAGCGCTAAACAAGGAGCTGATTAAATGGGTGCGCAGTATCATCAGTCCGATTGCCGCACCCGACCATATCCAGTTTACGCCTGCGCTACCTAAGACGCGATCGGGGAAAATTATGCGCCGGATTTTGCGTAAAATCGCAGAAGGTGAAATCGGTAGTCTTGGCGACACCTCGACGCTTGCGAACCCCGACGTTGTTAATGAACTTATTAAGAACAGGTTAACAGGGTCCGCGTCCTAAAATCTATGCAACACAAATAAACTATTTTCTCCTTGCTAAGACTTTATTAATAATTACCGTGTTATAGCACTTCCACGCGGTGTGATATTATGCTGCCGGAATAACACAGGGGATATATGAGCAACAAAAAAATTCTCATCGTTGAGGATAACGATCTCAATCTCAAGCTGTTTAAAGACCTGCTGGAAGCGCATGGGTATGAGACGCTTGAAATCAAGGATGGGCTCGATGCGGTTTCCGTCATCAAGCGCAACCGGCCTGCGTTGATCCTGATGGATATTCAGTTGCCGGAGGTATCCGGTCTTGATGTTACCAAGAAGATTAAAGCTGACAAAGACATTGCTGACATACCCATTATTGCTGTCACTGCCTTTGCCATGAAAGACGACGAGGAGAAAATTCTCCGTGCCGGATGTCAGGCCTATATTTCCAAGCCGATTTCGATCGTAAGCTTTCTCGAGACTATTCGCAAATTTTTGGGTGAGAAATAAGCGATGTCCGCGCTGGTGCTCGTAGTCGATGACGTTCCTGCCAACGTCAAGCTGCTCGAAGTCAAGCTGAGCAACGAGTATTATGACATCATCACCGCTAAAGATGGTTATGAATGCATCAGCCAGGCCAAGCAGCATAAGCCGGATCTGATACTGCTCGACGTCATGATGCCGGGGATGGATGGGTTTGAAACCTGTCAGAAGCTTAAAGAGGACCCCGATGTTTCGCATATTCCGGTGGTGATGGTAACTGCGCTCTCTGACATTGCCGACCGTGTACGCGGTCTTGAATCCGGTGCCGATGATTTTCTGACCAAACCCATCAACGATATTGCGCTGTTTGCGCGTGTGAAGTCCCTGGTGCGTATCAAGGTGCTACTTGATGAGTTGCAAATGCGCGACAAAACCGGCGTGCAAATGGGAATATTAAACGAGGGGCAGAATACGTTTACGCAGGACGTTTCCGGCTCGCGTGTGCTGGTAGTGGATGATGATGTGGTGCAGCTTAAGCGCATGCTTGAACGGCTTTCGCAGGATTATGTGGTGGAAGGCGTCTCCAAGCCGCAAGGCTCCATGAGCGTTGCCTCCAACGGCAACTTCGATCTGATTATCGTGAGCACACAACTTGGCGATATGGATGGCCTGCGCCTTGCTGCACATTTTAAAGGACAGGAAGAAACGCGCGGCGTGCCGGTGCTGATGTTGGTGGATGAAGAAGATACCCGCGCCATGACCAAAGGGCTTGAGCTGGGGGTGAACGATTATATCGTTATGCCTATCGACTATAATGAGATGGTTGCGCGTGTAAAAACGCAGATTCGGCGTAAACGATACCAGGATGTACTGAAATCCAATTATCAGCAGACGATTTCGCGCTCGATTACCGACGAGCTTACCGGGCTTTATAATCGCCATTACTTGAATGCCCACTTGGACAACCTCGTGCGCCAGGCACTCAACAACAATAAGCCGCTGTCGCTGATGATGATGGATATGGATCATTTCAAATCGGTAAACGATACCTATGGCCACGATGTCGGTGACCAGGTACTCAAGCAGCTTTCTGATATTATTGTCAAAACTATCCGTAGCGCGGATTTGGCAGCGCGTTTTGGCGGTGAGGAATTTGTCGTGCTAATGCCGGAAACCGATTCGCAGCAGGCTAAAGATGCGGGTGAACGTATCCGTAAAGTGATTGAAGGGACGCCAATGAAGGTGACCCATGAAGTAGGGGAGCTCAATAAAACGGTTAGTATCGGTGTGGCATTTCTCAATGAGTTGGGGGATTCAGGGCAGGCGTTGCTTAAGCGTGCCGACGAAGCGCTCTATAAGGCTAAGAATGGCGGGCGGAATCGCGTCATCTCAGCAGATACGATTTAAGTCATAGGTGACTTAAGAAAAGCTACTATCTGCAATCAGCCGTTACATTTGTTTTAATGTCAATTATGAACACAGATATAGTGAAAGCCTGCATCGCTATTGTTATATCCATTATCAGGGACCGATCCCGTTTCAAACGTGGTATACCCGGAGGGACAAGTAACAGGATAACTAAAATTTGCAGAACAACCTACTCCCCAGCAAGTACTGAAGTGCATCCCTCCTGAACTCATCCCGCCAGCTACCGATCCACTACCAGCAGGAATGTTGCCGCAAGTAAGAGCACCACTTGCATTAGCCACTAATGTTTGCCCGGCGGTGCAGGTAGGAAGGGAGCCCCCACCGCCTCCACCTGCGCCCACGGTTACGATATTCTGCTGCGTGACAGTGGTAGCGCTAAGCGAGACCATACTTGCGAGGCCAGTGAGTGATTTGGATGCGGCAAAGGCTTTGACAGCGACATAATAGGGAGTGGTGCAGGGGGCGCCTGTATCAGCGCAAGTAGTTACGTTCCAGGTGCCGCTTGCACAATATGCCGCCGCATTTGCCTGCTGTTGATAGGCTTGGGCACAAATATAATTGCCATCCTGGCCAAAGGGGACAAGAGCCGTGCCGTAGGTATTGGCAACGGCCTGGCTGGTGCTGGAGGGGCTTACCATGATGGCCGTGGAAGCTGTGGCAAGTGCGCGGTTGTCAGCGTCGGCTCGCAGGAAATACCAGCCGAATTCAATCACCGCCAGCATGATCAGCAATAATGCTGGTAGTATGACTGCGAACTCTATTGCAGCATTACCTTGATCGGATTTTCGTAGAAAGTGGAAAAAATTCATCTTCAAAACCTCGAACACCCACTACAACATTCAGGATTTCAATCATATAGATAAGTGCATAGGAAAGCAACGAAATTGGAAGTCCGTATAAACTTTGAGCGCGCAAATATTGCACAAGCACCGGCGCGTAAGAACCTGTGGAGTAAAAATACTGGTCTAATTGCAATTAATTTGGCTGGGAGGACCGTAAGTATTAGGGCCTAGCACACCCATCCCGTAGGGATTTCCGTCCGCGTTTACGAAGGCAGGGCTAATGGAGCAGAGCCACTTCCAATTCCAAGCGCTACTGCCACCAGCGCCATTCATTTGTCCGCCGCCCACAGCCGAAAGAGAGCCTTCTGCATAAGAACCACCCGCTCCCGGGTCACCCGACGAGCCAGACACAGGCAGGATACACCCCCCTGTGGGGGCGTGATATCCTTGTTGCTGGCACCATTGTGACGGTGACATATTTGCTCTTCCTCCTCCTAACATCCCCGGGCCTGTGGGAACGTTAACCCAGGCCGCTCCTGCGCCACCCGCTCCACCTCCACTTGCACCTACGGTTACAATGTTCTGCTGCGTAACAGTGGTAGCGCTAAGCGAGACCATACTTGCGAGCCCGGTGAGCGATTTGGATGCAGCATAGGCTTTGACAGCGACATAATAGGGATTGGTACAGGGGGCGCCTGTATCAGCGCAAGTAGTTACGTTCCAGGTACCACTCGTGCAGTATGCCGAGGCGTTTGCCTGCTGCTGATAAGCCTGCGCGCAAATATAATTGCCATCCCGGCCGAAGGAGACAAGAGCTGTGCCGTAGGTATTGGCAACGGCCTGGCTGGTACTGGAGGGGCTTACCATGATGGCCGTGGAAGCCGTGGCAAGCGCGCGGTTGTCAGCGTCGGCTCGCAGGAAATACCAGCCGAATTCGATTACCGCTGCCATTATCAGTAGCAATATAGGCAGTATGACAGCGAATTCTATTGCAGCATTACCTTGATCGGATTTTCGTAGAAAGTGAAAAAATTTCATCTTCAAAACCTTATGAATGCCCCAGTAGTAAATCATACAGGAAGCACATGGGGAAGCAATGAAATTCAAAGCAAATGGCGATAATTGAGCGCTAGCGAAACGAATAATATATCAGCTCGTTGCTAATAAAATTAAGAAAAAGAATCAGTATAATAGGCGATATATCAATGCCACCCAGATCGGGCATGTGCTTGCGTATGGGGCGAAGGAGGGGATCCGTCAGTCTGAAAAGGGCAAAGTTAATGCGCTGCACGAAAGGCTGATGGCGGTTGACGATGCCAAAGGCGATAAGCCAACTTAAGATAAGCCACGCTGTCAGCGCGCAGTTATAGAGATAGATGATTTTGACAATCAGATCGACCAGGGGGTTTACGATCATAATGGCTCCGTATGTGGGGCTTTTCTATACGCATTTGTTGCTGCAGTCAAAAATATCTTGTCAGTGCAGGGCGGAATGACTAGTCATGGTGCCGCGTAGGGGCTGTAGCTCAGTTGGTAGAGCGCGTCGTTCGCAATGACGAGGTCAGGGGTTCGATTCCCCTCAGCTCCACGCTTCGCCCTTACGGGCTACGCGTGGCGCAGCCATGCGTAAGACCGTTAGGCCGAAGCAGTGCCCGGCATAGCCTTGCGAAGCTCGCTGAGCGAAGCATAGGCGGCAACGGGCTGGAGTTAATTATGTGGTACGTTTACATCATCAGAAGCGTCGTTTTTCCGGATCAGGAATACACTGGCGCAACCGCTGATCTAAAGCAACGCATGACTGATCATAATGCGGGTAAATCTACGCATACTGCTAAATTTGTCCCCTGGAAATTGCTTTGGTATTGTGCCTTTCCAGATAAATATAAAGCTCTTGCGTTTGAAAAGTATCTGAAGTCGCATTCCGGACGCGCGTTTGCCAAGAAAAGATTATAGTCGTTAGACAAAATTGGACGACCGAAGGTCGCCCGTAGGGCGAGGCTTGTTAAAACGAGCCGAGTCAATCCCCTCAGCTCCACGCTATTATCCCGATTTCGCTTTGCGCTGATGCCCAGTCGTGCTAAGCCGAAAACAGGGGAGAAAAGAACGAAGCACATGCTGCATCGATCTGTTTCATTTAGCAGGACTTCGGAAGGTTTCACACTGATCGAACTTTCGGTGGTTCTGGTTATCATCGGCCTCATCGTAGGTGGCGTGCTGGTGGGCCAGAACCTGATTGCTGCCTCAGAGGTGCGTGCAACAATTACTCAAATTGAAAAATATAACACCGCAGCCAATACGTTTCGTGGCAAATTCGGCTACTTACCTAGCGATATAAACCCTACCGCTGCCGCACAATTTGGCTTTGCCGCAAGAGGCTCCTATGCCGGGGAGGGTGACGGCAATGGTATCATAGAAGGAATAAGCACGAATGCATCAGGCAACAACAATGGCGTGGCGGCTGCCAGCGGCGAAGCGGCGATGTTTTGGGTGGACTTAAGCAGTGCGGCAGCGGGTAATTTGATTGACGGGGGGTTTAATACCGCCACTGCGACTACAACGTGCAATACGAATGGATGTATCCCCGGCACGGCAATAGGAAATTATTTTCCGGTCGCTAAGCTAGGCAGAGGTAATTATATTTATGTATGGAGCGGTGGGTATGGTATGCCCGGCGTGGGCAGCAATGGCATTAATTATTTTGGTCTTTCGGCTGTGAGTAGCACGAACAGCACACAACCGGTATCAAGCGCAGACATCCCGGTATCGATGGCGTACGCTATAGATAAGAAGGTAGATGACGGGTATCCACAATCCGGTAACGTGATGGCGATGTATGTAAATCAGGCTGCCCCACCGCCTACCAGCAGTATTGGATGGGCCGCCGGTGGCGGTAATTCCGGAACCTACGGTGCTGGACCGTTGTATGGGCCAAGCACAGCCGCGACGCAGGGAACTTCCACAACGTGTTATGACAACGGCAATGCGAACGGTGCAACTCAAAATTACTCTGTGGAAATTAACAGCGGAGCAGGCGCTAATTGTGCGCTCAGCTTTAAGTTTCAGTGAGAGATTAGTCCTGCCTTCACTGCTGATTATGATATTCGTCTATCAATCCGCGAATGGTCTTAATATAATAGTCTGACGGCAAGTAATCATCGGGGCCGTTTGGCTTTTTCTTCTGATAATTGGCCATGCGTGTGAATTGCTGGCCTTCAGTAAAGTCATCAAGATGGCCGAACATCACCAAATCGGGGCGGGTTTTCATAGCATTCTGCCACTCGCGTTTTAGAAAGTAGGATTCGTCGTTGCCTTCCGTACCGTCCACATACGTCCAGCGTTTGCCAAGCACATAATCCACCTTTCCTCCCCAATGTCCTAGCTCGGCCTTTATACCGGGTGAAACAGAAGCTACGCGATAACCATTCAACTCCCAGCTGTTGATTGGCGGATTATTAGGCCCTTTGATCCATTCGCCCACAAACTCGTTCATGCCACCGGAAAGCTGTTTAAGGTCATCTCCAGCACCGTGTGCAAACCAGTGTTTAGACATGATGAGGAATGGCTCAACGCCATAATCACGTTTGAAATGAGCTTTCACTGCTGCCCATGCTGCGCCTGAGTTTTGGAAACCGGATAGTTCTTCTTCATTGACGTTATACACAACAATCACCGGCATTCCACCGGCATCTACAGGCTGGCTGTTATGCGTAAGCCAGAGATTTCTGTCCAGGTGATCAAAGAAAGGTTTGATATCGAGATCATAATAATAACGATCGATATTTTCTACCGTAATGGGCATGGGAATAATGGTGCCGTTTTTGAGGGCTTCCTTGTCTTTAAAGATATTGAATGGGTTGGGGCAGAGTGTTTGTGCCTGGTTGCCCATACGATTCCAGTTATAAGCGCGGTATGCGGGTCCGCCCTCGATAATAAGTCCCACTTTCAGATGCGCTGCCACTTTTGGGTCTGACAATACGTTGCTCAGTGCCTTGGCTGAAAAATCGGGCTGGAAAGGATCGCGTCGTGGATCTTTGTTGGGATACTTTACGATATCATCGCATACAGGCCGGTGGTTACGCATACCCATCGTATCTAGAATCACGAAATCTAGCCCCGCTTCCTCCATCTGCTTTACCTGATATATCCACCATGGGCGTGTTGCGGCGTCAGGCTGGGTGAGAGCCAGCACTTTGCTGTCATCGCTCATGGGTGCCGGCGTTCCATCCGGCGTGATAGGGTTATATTGTTTATCCTTGGCGCGGTTTAAGACATCGACAGGGCTATATACCAGTCCATCGATGAAGCTGGGGTGACCGGTAGAAGCCCGGAAATAGGCATAGGTGCCAAAGCGGGTGTGTTGCCTGCTATCTGTCTGTGCGCCTGCAAAACCAGCCATCATTGCAAGGCTTGCGGCAAGGAAGGCGTATTTAAGTCCGTTTTTCATTATCTGCTCATTAAATAAACCATTTGCACATCTTTTAACCTGTCTCTATATTTCCCGCAAACGCTAACCTATGTTGCTGAAATTATGAAACTTGTTATTGACCGTTCCGCCCTGATTAAGTCGCTGGGGCATGTGCAGTCCGTGGTGGAACGCCGCGGCACTATCCCAATCCTCTCCAACGTCAAGCTGGAGGCGGCAGGAGATATGCTGCACCTGACCGCTACCGACATGGACATTGCCGTGGTGGAAAAGGCGCCCGCTACGGTTTCAACACCGGGACAGGCGACCGTGCCCGCACATACATTCTATGATATCGTCCGCAAGCTGCCGGAAGGCTCGCAGGTCGAGATTACCCGCATGGCCGATGCTGCCAAGGTGGTTATCCGTGCAGGTTCATCGCGCTTCTCACTGGCCACGCTGCCGGTAGAGGATTTCCCGGTCATGACTGAAGGCGAACTGCCGCACAGCTTTACCATCACCACGGCGCAGTGCCACGCACTCATTGAAAAGACCCGTTTTGCTGTTTCCACCGAGGAAACGCGTTATTATCTGAATGGTATTTATCTGCATGCGGCCGAAAGCCAGGGTGCTGGCGTACTGCGTGCGGTGGCTACCGATGGGCATCGCCTTGCACGTATTGAAATTGGTCTTCCGGCGGGTGCCGCGGGTATGCCCGGTGTGATTATTCCGCGCAAGACCATCGGTGAGATCAACAAGCTTATCGAGGAAGGTGTTACTGAAGTGAATATCTCGCTGTCGGAAAACAAAATCCGCTTTACCTGCGGCAATGCCGTGCTGGTCTCCAAGTTGATTGACGGCACGTTTCCTGATTATGAACGCGTTATCCCCGCGGGCAATGATAAGATCATGGAAGTGGACGGCAAAGCCTTCACCCAAGCGGTTGATCGCGTCTCGGTCATCGCTTCGGAGAAAACCCGCGGTATCAAGCTCGCAGTCGCCCAAGGCAAGCTCACGCTTTCTGCCGATAGCCCCGAGCATGGCACCGCGACGGAAGAAATTGACGTTAACTATGCTGCCGGAGCGCTGGAAATCGGTTTTAACTCACGCTACCTGCTCGACATGATGGCGCAGATGGAAGGTGACACGGTGCAATTCGTACTAGCGGATGGCACTTCGCCCGCACTGGTGCGTGACACGGCCGATGTTGGCGCGCTTTACGTCGTCATGCCCATGAGGGTCTAAGTGTGAGTCAGGCGCAAGTATCGCCTACGCCTCTCATTAGTAACCGCGTCCTTAGTCTTTGCCTCTCGCATTTTCGCAATTATCACTCCGCGCGTATTGAGGTGCAGGAGAATCTTATTGTCCTGATTGGGCCGAATGGTGCGGGTAAAACCAATGTGCTTGAGGCAATATCGTTACTTACGCCGGGTCGTGGGCTTCGCCGGGCTGAGCTTACCGAACTTGATAATATGCAAGATTATGCGCTCTGGGCCGTAGCTGCCGAAATTTCCGGGGCGCAAGGTGAGGCGGCCATTGGCACGGGGCGCGATAACCCTCTCCCTTTGGGAGAGGGCAGGGTGAGGGGAGAATCTGACGGTAGTATTGCCCTCACCCCAACCCTCTCCCAAAGGGAGAGGGAGAAGCGCATTGTAAAAATCGACGGCAAAGTGGCGCGCAGCCAGAACGATCTGGCTCGGTTCTTCGCCGCACTCTGGCTTACGCCGCAGATGGATACACTGTTTATCGAAGGCGGCAGCGCGCGGCGCAAATTTCTTGATCGGATGGTCTATAGTTTCGATAGCGAACATGCCTCACGTATTAACGCCTATGAATATGCTATGCGTGAGCGCAATCGTCTGCTGGCCGAGGGTCGGGCAGATCCCATGTGGCTTTCTGCACTTGAGCAAAAAATGGCCGAACAGGGTATCGCCATTGCGGTAGCGCGAAGCCATGCGGTGGAAGAGTTAAACCGGGCGATGCAGCTTTCCAACAGCTCATTTCCTAAGGCTGTGTTGGCCCTCAAAGGGGCAGTAGAAGAGGCACTGGCCGGAAGCTCTGCGCTCAAAGCAGAAGAAAAGTTTGGAGAACTGCTGGCGCAATCCCGCCCGCAGGATGCAGCAGCAGGCCGCACGCTCAGCGGTGTTCATCGCACGCAGTTGGAGGTGATACATCTGGCCAAAAACATGCCTGCCGAACGCTGCTCCAGCGGCGAGCAGAAGGCCTTGTTGGTCTCCATGGTGTTGGCACAAGCGCGGGCGGGGGCAGCGTGGCACGGCCGTGTTCCGGCACTCTTGCTTGATGAAGTGGCCGCTCACCTCGATGCTACCCGCCGCAGCGAGCTTTTTACCGAGCTTTCTACCACCGGCGCGCAGTGCTGGCTTACCGGCACAGACAGGGAGATTTTTCAAGGAATAAAAGCACAGTTTTTATGCGTGGAATCGGGCGCAATAAAAACCTAAAAAATGCGTAAAAAACCCTAGATTTTACCCCCTGCCGTGATAGAACAGAAACAGGCTATTTTTTGGCCAGGTTTTTCATCCCATAATTTCATTCTTATCACATCAAATTTATGTCACAATCAGGGTTAAAAATGTCCACGGAAATGACGGCAGAAGACGCCGCTTACGGCGCAGATTCCATCAAGGTGCTCAAAGGGCTCGAGGCGGTCAGAAAACGCCCCGGCATGTATATCGGCGATACCGATGACGGCTCCGGCTTGCATCATATGGTCTATGAAGTGGTGGACAACGCTATTGACGAAGCGCTGGCTGGCCACTGCGACAAGGTCGAAGTCGTCGTTAATGCTGACGGTTCCTGCACGGTGGTAGATAACGGCCGCGGCATTCCGACCGACCTTCATGAGGGCGAAGGCGTCTCGGCGGCGGAAGTGATTATGACCCAGCTGCACGCGGGCGGCAAGTTTGACCAGAACTCCTATAAAGTCTCCGGTGGTCTGCACGGCGTGGGTGTGTCGGTAGTCAACGCGCTTTCCGAATGGTTGCTGCTCACCATTTGGCGCAATAATAAAGAACATCGCATTCGCTTTGTCGATGGTAAGGCGGAAGCGCCGCTTGCTGTGACAGGTGATGCAGGCGGTAAGCGCGGCACATGCGTGACGTTCCTGCCGTCCAAAGAAGTCTTCGCCAATGTGCTGGATTTCGACTATGCGACGCTGGAGCACCGCCTGCGCGAGCTGGCGTTCCTTAATTCTGGCGTGCGCATCCACCTAACCGATTTGCGTGGCGCGGAGCCGGTCTTTACCGAATTCTTCTATGAAGGTGGCACGAGCGCTTATGTGCAGTATCTCGATCGCAGCAAAACACCGGTGCACTCTGCCATATCGGTCACCGGCGAGAAGGACGGCATCACTGTGGATGTCGCCATGCAGTGGAACGACTCCTACCATGAGAACATGCTCTGCTTTACCAACAACATCCGCCAGCGCGACGGCGGCACGCATTTGGTCGGCTATCGTGCAGCACTCACGCGCGTGGTCAATAATTACGCAGCTGAAAGCGGCATCGCCAAGAAAGAAAAAATTACGCTCTCTGGAGAGGACGCACGCGAAGGCCTGACCTGTGTGCTCTCGGTGAAAGTACCCGACCCCAAATTCTCCTCGCAGACCAAGGATAAGTTAGTGAGTTCCGAAGTCCGCCCGGTGGTAGAAAGCCTGGTGGGCGACAAGCTTGGCCAGTGGTTTGAAGAACATCCCGCCGAGGCAAAAATCATTGTGGGCAAGGTGGTGGAAGCCGCTGTGGCGCGTGAAGCAGCCCGCAAGGCCCGTGAACTCACACGCCGCAAAGGTGCACTCGACATGGCGAGCCTGCCAGGCAAGCTTGCCGACTGTCAGGAGCGTGACCCGGCGAAATCTGAATTGTTCATCGTCGAAGGTGACTCCGCCGGCGGTTCCGCCAAACAGGGCCGTAGCCGCGTCTATCAGGCTATTCTGCCGCTCAAGGGTAAAATCTTGAACGTTGAGCGCGCGCGCTTTGACAAAATGCTCTCTTCTGCGGAAATTGGCACACTGATCACGGCGATTGGCACTGGCATCGGCCAGGAAGAATTTAATATCGACAAAACGCGTTACCATAAAATCATCATCATGACCGACGCAGACGTGGACGGATCGCACATCCGTACGCTGCTGCTTACGTTCTTCTACCGCCAGATGCGCGGTCTCATCGAGCGCGGTTATCTCTATATCGCCCAGCCGCCACTCTATAAGCTCAAGCGTGGCACGACTGAAACCTATCTGAAGGACAACACGGCGCTCGAAGCCTATCTCATAGAGTCTGCGCTGGATGAGGCTACGCTGAAGCTTGTCGATGGCAAAGTCATCAGCGGCGAAGCGCTTTCCGAGCGTGTGAAAGAGGCTGCCGCCAGTGCCGAACTGCTCAAAGTGTTGTCGCGCCGTATCCCGGTGCATATTATCGAAGCGGCTGTGCTGGTCGATCTCTTCGATATGGATGTCACGGAAGATGTCGCCATTGCCAAGGTGCCGAAGTTTGTCGAGAAACTCAATCAGCTCTCGCCCGACAGCGGCGGCTGGAAGTGCAAGCTCTCACAGGTGGGCTTTATTGTCACCCGCGTGATGCGCGGCGTGGAAGAACGCTACCTGCTCGACGAAAAACTGTTCATGAGCCGCGAGGCGCGCGAACTGCATACGCGTGCAGCGACAATCATTGAGCATTATGCCAAGCCGCTGACGTTCTCGCGCAAGGGGGTAGATGTGTCGGTTGCCACTCCCACGATGCTTTACAATGCGGTGATGGAGATCGGCAAGAAGGGCATTACCATCAACCGATTCAAAGGTCTGGGTGAGATGAATCCCGAACAGCTCTGGGAGACGACACTCAACCCCGAAACCCGCACGCTGCTTAAAGTGGAAGTCAAACACGCCGAAGATGCTGAGGAAGTATTCACGACACTGATGGGCGACATCGTTGAGCCACGCCGCGACTTCATCATCAATAATGCGCTGAAGGTTGCGAATCTGGACGTGTAAGAGGGTCTTTAGGGACGAGACGCAGACGTATTCGCTGCTCCTGAAGCAAGAATCCGTGAAACGGCGTCCCCATGGCTTCCTATCCCGCGGACGGATAAAGGCAGGAAACTTCTGATCGAACTCAGCAGCGGGTGAAGTTCATTCATATTCTCCGCTGTTCGCAGCCGCGTAAAGAAGCGGGTTATTTCGGCGATTTGGCTTAATTCATTTTGAACGCCGGATAAAGCACTTGGTTCGTTTCCTTTAATAAGATGCCAATGATTATCAAATACATCGGTTGGCATAGAGTCGCGTATATCCTGGCAAATCTTTTCCAGCGGTAGGGAAAATGCACCAACTGTAGGGCGGACAGGTTCCAGATTGGTGAGATTCTTGTCCAAAGGGCATCCGGCGGCTTCACAAAATTCCAGAAAATATTGCATGGATTGAATGAGCTCGATATGGATATGAGTAATGAGTGCGCAATTCCATGAGATCTCCTCTCTGTGGGCGTCGTCTTCCCTGTTTGGAATGTCTTTTAACCCATTTTCTCCGCTGGTTCTGCTTGCGGCATCGAGTGCAAGCGAAACGGCCTTGTCTCGTAATTCCTTAGTGTCTGCTCTTTCTCGAGGGGAAGGAAAGAATTTTGCCATGGAGCACTCTTTCGTGCGGATAGGGACCAAGTACTCCCACTATAAGTAAAATAGGTTAATAATTAGTTAACAATCGCTTGGTGTGAGCCATTACTCTAGCGCATTCGTTAGATCATTAGCATTCGCGTCGCGCTCACCGAACGGTTTGATGCCGAACTTGGTTTCGATCAGCTTCAGAATAGATGTGGTGTCGTAGGTCGTGTGATCGACGAAGCCGCGTTTGGCGAAGGGGGAGATAATCAGCGTGGGGATGCGCTCGCCGGGGCCGAAGCGGTCGCCCTTGGGGGGGGGGCACGTGATCCCAATAGCCACCTGCGTCATCAAACGTGACGATAATCAGCGAATCCTTCCATAGCGGGCTTTTTTCGATCTTGTTGATGAGATCGAACACATGCACTTCGCTTTCCTTGAGTTTGCTGTAGCCGGGATGCAGATCGTATCGTGCCGAGGGTTTGAAGAACGTCACTGGTGGCAATTTGCCCTGTTCAATGCCTGTGATGAAATCTTTCTCATCTTTTAAATGCTCTTTGCGCCCCTTAGTACCTGCGGCGTAGTTGGCAAAATAGGGAAAAGGGTGATGGTGGTAGGGGAAACGCTGCAATTTTCCTGCTACGGCATCATCCCATTCGCCGCCGTACCACGCCCAGTTGATGCCTTTTTCGCTTAAACGGTCGCCGATAGTGGGTAACGTTTGCAGCGGCAGACGTGTAGCGGGGTCACTGGCTTTAGGGTCGTAGGGCAGGCTGAATGGTTGAATGTTATTGACGGCATAGCCATCTGGTGAGAGAGCGCCGTCGCGCACCATATGGCCTTTGTCATCGAGCACGGCGCGGATTTTCTCCGGCGCATTCTCATAGCGCGGCGTGCAGGCGCAGATGAGCCAGAAGTGGTTAAGTAATGAGCCGCCATACGCGCCCACAAAGAAATGATCAGCGAGCGTATAGGCGCGCGCGTATTGCCACAGTGGCAAATCTTCTTCCGTGTAATATCCCATAGTGAGTGCGCCCGCATCACTGACAAGGGCGAATTTATTCATCGCACCGTTATTGATCTGATCAATATTCTGATAAAAGCGGTGCAGCAGATCGCCAGTGGCATCCTGCGCCGGAACATACTGGCTAATGAGGAACGGCTCGTTTGGGAGCTTTTCAGGGAAACGTGGATCGGGTTTGTGGTCTACCATCGCATGCGGCAGAGTAACATACGGTTTGCCGTCCGCATCCACCTGCACAGCCTTGTTGCCTGCATTTGCGAGGCCATCCGCGCCGGGAAATGTACCCAGCAGGTTGTCGAACGTGTGGTTCTCCAAATAAAAGACAATGATGTGGTGGATGGGGGCAAGCTTCTGCTTTCCATCCTTTTCAGCTGCATGTAGTACGAATGGGAGCAACAAGAACAGCAGCAAAAAACGCATCATCAGCCCCCTTCAAAAATACGGGTGTTTTTCGGGCGCACGTAAATCTGATCGTTCTTACTGATGGAGAGCATGTCGATCACTTCTTTGGGCACTTCGGCGGTGAGCGCCGCGCCATTGCGCCGTTCCATCTCGATTTTGACCAGCGGTCCTGCCGGATTGATGTGTGTCACCGTTGCCAGCACGTATTCATGATCGTCGGGCGTTTTGGCGACAAACAATTCGTGCGGGCGGGCAAAAAGCTTGATCGGTTTTCCCTGGTTGGGAGTTGGGCGCGGCTTCTTTTTGGGTGGTGGCAGCAGGGAGGGGACGCCGGGTACCAGCGAAGGCAGGATCTTGTGGAGTAGCCCAGTAATTTCAGGGTAGCGCTTCATCCACCCGGAAGGCGCAGTGGGCGCAGGCGGCGGCGAAGAATCTTCTTCCCGTGTTTCATATTCGAGTAGGTGGGTTTTGCCTTCAGTATCTTTCCAGCCTTCAAAAACATTATAGTTGCCGAGAAAGTCGTAGACGAAGCTATTGGCGGGCTGGTGGTAAACATCACCTGGGGAGCCAACTTGCTCAATCCTGCCGTTACTCATCACCACGACGCGGTCGGCTACTTCCATCGCTTCTTCCTGATCGTGGGTAACAAAGATGCTGGTGACGTGGATTTCATCATGCAGACGACGCATCCAGCGGCGTAGTTCCTTGCGCACTTTGGCATCGAGCGCGCCGAATGGCTCATCGAGCAGCAGCAACTTGGGTTCCACCGCCAGCGCGCGCGCGAGCGCTACGCGCTGGCGCTGACCACCGGAGAGCTGCGAAGGATGGCGGTCATGAAATTTATCCAGATGCACCAGCGCCAGAAGCTGCATGACCTTACGGTGAATCTCCTTGTCGCTTAAGCGTTCCTTTTTGGGGCGTACACGCAGGCCGAAAGCGACATTCTCAAACACTGACATGTGCTTAAACAAAGCGTAATGCTGAAATACGAAGCCCACGCGGCGCGCGCCTGCATTTTGCGTGAGGGACTCATGGCCATCGAGTAGTACAGTTCCCGTGTCTGCTCTTTCCATGCCAGCGATAATGCGCAGGAGCGTGGTTTTGCCGGAGCCGGATGGGCCAAGAAGCGCAATCAGTTCACCCGAATGCACAGTGAGGTTCACATTGTCGAGCACGGTCGTCTCGCCAAAGCGTTTGCTGATATTGCGAACCTGTATACTCATAGGCTAGAACGCTTTCACTTCGTGGGGAAAGTAATACTCAATAATGCTCTTAAGCAGCAGTGTAAACAACGCAAGCATCGTAAGGAGTGAGGCCACCGCAAAGGCGGCAGCAAAATTATACTCATTATAAAGTATCTCTACATGCAGGGGCAGAGTGGTGGTAAGTCCGCGAATATGGCCGGAGACGACGGAAACCGCGCCGAACTCACCCATCGCGCGCGCGTTACACAGCAGCACACCGTAAAACAGTCCCCATTTAATGTTGGGCAGTGTCACATGCCAGAATGTTTGCCAGCCATTGGCGCCTAGCATGACGGCTGCTTCCTCCGCTTCGGTGCCTTGCTCTTCCATCAGCGGTATCAGTTCGCGGGCGACAAACGGGAAGGTGACGAAAATCGTCGCAATCACCAGCCCCGGCACGGCGAAGATGATCTGCAAATTATGCTCCTCTAACCATCCACCGAGCACACTGCCGGTGCCGAACAGCAATACATAAATGAGGCCGGAAATAACAGGAGAGACGGAAAAAGGGAGATCTATAAGAGTAATCAGCAGGCGCTTGCCCACAAACTCGAATTTGGTGATGGCCCAGCTTGCCGCAAGCCCAAACACTACGTTGCACGGCACAGCGATGGCGGCGACCAGCAGCGTGAGTTTAATGGCAGAGCGGGCATCTTCAGTCATCAGCGCATCCATATAGGCGCGCCATCCCTTGCTTAAGGCTTCGGCAAACACGACACTGAGTGGTAATGCGACGAAAATACCGATGAATAGAATCGCAATCAGGCTGAGCAGCAGGCGCATAAACAGCGGTTCAATGGTATAAGAGGCGGATTTAATCATGCACCATCCGTGCGCTATTCCAGCGTTGCAGCATATTGATGGTAAGTAGCAGCAGGAAGGAAATGATTAGCATAGTAAGTGCAATCGCTGTGGCGCCTGCATAGTCGTATTGTTCGAGCTTGGTGATGATCACCAGCGGCACGATTTCCGATACCATCGGCATATTGCCGGCGATGAAAATTACCGAGCCGTATTCGCCGAGCCCGCGCGCAAACGCCATAGCAAATCCGGTAAGCAGGGCAGGCATGATGTAGGGGAAAATAACTTTAGTGAAGGTCTGCCAGCGCGTGGCGCCAAGGGTCATGGCGGCTTCTTCCAGCTCCTTGTCCATGTCTTGCAGCACCGGCTCGACTGTGCGTACCACAAATGGCAGGCCAACGAAGATAAGCGCAATCGCAATGCCCGCCGGGTTGAAGGCAAGCTGTATGCCGTAGGGTGTCAGCAGTTTGCCAATCCAGCCATGCGGGGCGTAGAGCGTAGAAAGTGCGATACCGGCGACCGACGTCGGTAGGGCGAACGGCAAATCAATCATAGCATCAAGGATTTTTTTGAGCGGTAGGCGGTAGCGCACCAGTACCCAGGCGACAATAAGTCCGAACACCATGTTCACCAGTGCTGCGAGAAAAGAAATCAGGAAGCTGATTTTATAGGCAGCCATCACACGTGGAGCGGTGATAGTATCAATGAAGCTCTGCCACTGCAGCGTAGAGGTTTTGATGAACAGCCCCGAGAGTGGCACGAGCACGATCAGCAGCAGGTACAGCAGCGTAAAGCCGAGCGCGAGAGAGAAGCCGGGGATGACGCTGGACTGTTTGAGTTTGATCGGAAATGCCATAGAGGTTCTGTTGTTTTACGAGGAGAGCATCATTCATCGGCTTTCGATGCTCGGCAATGTTTTTTTGTCACGATGCCGGAAAAATTCCAAAAAAATGCTTGCACCCTAAAAAAACAGTTAAAATAAATGAAAAAATGCTTTATATTGTGGATCGTTTCATGTATGACACCGCCTTTAGTTTTTGGTCGGTGATTTTTACTGAAGCGCAGGTTTAACAATTGATGGGTTTTATATGTTGACGTTCTTCCGTTCTAAAATTCCGTAGCCATTTAACTTTACTATGAAGGAACACCACCAGAGATGAGCAAAATCCCCGTCGCCAAGCCAGCGCGCTTAAATAGAAACCAGCAGTTTCTCCTCCTAAATCCGCTTCCCCTGAAGCCCCTTGCGCTCCCGAAGTTTACGTCCGCGCAGGACCTGATTGAGCGCATGAAGCCTTCCGAACCCGTGCATTGTTACCGCCCGCATGCCATTAAGGCGGCAGCGAAGTGGTTCGTCTCCAGCTTCCCCGGCCACGTGATGTATGCGGTGAAAACGAATCCTGAGCAGTATGTGCTGAAGACGCTCTTTAAGGCGGGTGTCCGTCATTTCGATGTTGCATCGTTGGCCGAGATTGAACTGGTTGCGCGCGAGTGCCCCAAGGCGACAATGCACTACATGCATCCGGTGAAAAGCCGCGAGTCTATCCTTCATGCCTACCATAAACACGGTGTGCGCAGCTTCTCGCTCGATGATGCCGCCGAGCTCACCAAGATTGAGGAGATGACGCACCACGCGAAGGATCTCACTTTATATATACGCCTTGCCATTCCCAACGACCATGCGGCGATGAGTCTGCAGGGTAAATTCGGCATTCAAGGCGAAGAGGCCGTCGAACTGCTGAAGTCGGCGCGTGGCGTTGCCAAGAAGCTGGGTGTCTGCTTCCATGTTGGTTCGCAGTGCATGGACCCGGCGGATTACCGTACAGCGATCGCCAAAGTGCGTGCGCTGATCGACGAAGCACGCGTACAGGTAGATGCGATTGATGTTGGCGGTGGCTTTCCCTCGATTTATCCTGACTTGGCACCTCCTGCTTTGCAGAGCTATATGGACGTTATCCGCGCTTCGCTCGCTGAGCATGGCTTTAATAATGGTACGGACATACTGTGCGAACCCGGCCGCGCTCTCGTAGCGGAAGCCGGTTCCGTGGTCGTCAAGGTCGAGCTGCGCAAAGGTAATGCGCTCTACTTGAATGATGGTGTCTATGGTAGCTTGTTTGATGCAGGCTATCCGGGGTTTGTTTATCCTGCCCGTGCGTTGCGCCCGCTCGAAGGTTTTGCCGCTGAACAGGATTCATTCCGCTTCTTCGGTCCCACCTGCGATTCGCTCGATGCCATGAAAGGTCCATTCACGCTACCCGCAGACATTCGCGAAGGTGACTGGATTGAGATCGGCGGTTTGGGCGCTTATGGCCAGACGATGCGCACGCGCTTCAACGGCTTTTATTCCGACAAGCAAGCGGAACTCTCCGACTCGCCGATGCTTTCCCTGTTTGGGTTATAAAAATCCCTTCATGAATATCCCCAGGCGTTGTCCTGGGGATTCTTATATATAAAGAGGAGCGACACTATGAAAACCGCCACGAAGAAATCCCCGCGCAAGAGTCTGAAGGCCGAACTGCTGTCGCAGGAAGTTGAGCATATCGACATCACCTCGTTTGATGCGCGCCCCATCATCAATTCGATGGACAAGATGTCGTTCACTTCGCGCGATCTGGCGCGTGCGGCAGGCATTTATAATAAGATGCTGGCGGACAAGGATTGCAGCATCATCCTGACGCTTGCGGGTTCGACTTCGGCGGGCGGCTGCATGAATCTCTATACCGACCTCGTGAAGTACAATATGGTGGATGCCATTGTCGCGACCGGCGCATCCATCGTTGATATGGACTTTTTCGAAGCGCTTGGCTTCAAGCATTATCAGGGCACGCCGTTTATCGACGACAAGCTCTTACGCGACACCTATATCGACCGTATTTACGACACCTATATCGACGAAGAAGAACTGCAGGCATGCGATGGTACCATCTGCAAAATCGCCGATGGTTTGCCCGCAAAGCCGTATTCCTCACGCGAGTTCATCCGTGAGATGGGGCGCTACCTCACCAAGCACGGTAAGAAAAAGAATTCGCTCGTGCAAACGGCTTTCGAACATGACGTGCCGATTTTCTGCCCGGCGTTCATCGATTCCTCAGCGGGTTTTGGCCTCGTGCTGCATCAGGAACAGAATCCGAAGAAGCATATCACGCTCGATGCTATCCGCGACTTCCGCGAGCTCACCGAAATCAAGCTCAAGAGTAAGACCTCCGGCCTCCTGATGATTGGCGGCGGCGTGCCGAAGAATTTCGCGCAGGATACCGTTGTTTGCGCTGAGATTTTAGGACGCGAAGTCGATATGCACAAATATGCCGTGCAAATCACGGTGGCTGATGTACGCGACGGCGCATGCAGTTCCTCAACGCTTAAAGAGGCTTGCTCTTGGGGCAAGGTGGATACGGCTTACGAGCAGATGGTATACGCTGAAGCGACTTCTGTGCTGCCGCTTCTGGCTTCCGATGCCTATCACCGCGGTCATTGGAAGAAGCGCAAGGCGCGTGCGTTTGGAAAGCTGTTTAAGTAATGTTAGTGGCCCGAGTTTGCGGAGCAAACTATAGGGCCATCGGCATGAGATTCCCCTATAATCCGGCTGACGCCGGATTCGGGGAAATAATTAAGCCACTGCAGCAGGCTGCAGGTTGTAATGAGCCACGAGTTCTTCGGCGATCTGCACGGCGTTAAGTGCCGCACCTTTGCGTAGGTTGTCGGAAACAATCCAGAGATTTAAGCCATTTTCAATGGATCGGTCCTCGCGGATACGCGAGACGAATACACCATCTTCGCCTGCGGATTCCACGGGCGTGTGATAACCACCGTTTTCGCGGCTGTCGATAACGACAACGCCCGGCGCTTCCTGCAGAATCTCGCGGGCTTCATCGGCAGAGATATGGCGTTCAAATTCCACGTTCACGGATTCAGCATGCCCCACAAACACGGGAACGCGCACGCAGGTAGCGCTGACCTCGATGCGTGGATCAAGAATCTTCTTGGTCTCCTGCACCATTTTCCATTCTTCCTTGGTGCTGCCGTCATCCATGAAGACGTCGATATGCGGAATGACATTGAACGCGATGCGCTTGGTAAATTTCTTGGGCTCGCGGTGCTCATGAATAAACAAATCCTTGGTCTGGGCAAACAACTCGTCCATGGCCTCTTTGCCCGCCCCTGAGACGGACTGGTAGGTGGATACGACCACGCGCTTGATGGTAGCGGCGTCATGCAGAGGCTTAAGCGCCACCACCATCTGCATGGTCGAGCAGTTAGGGTTGGCGATAATGTTGCGCTTGCGGAAGCCTTCCAGTGCCTGTGGATTGACCTCCGGCACAACAAGGGGAATGTCTTTATCCATCCGGAAACAGGAAGTGTTGTCGATTACGACGCAGCCTTGCGCAGCAGCGCGCGGCGCGTGAATCTTGGATACGCTTGCGCCCGGCGAAAAGAGCGCAATGTCTGTACCGGTAAAATCATACTCCTCCAGCACTTTAACTTTAAGAATCTTGGTGTCGCCGAAGCTGACTTCCTTGCCGCGCGACTTTTCGGAGGCAAGCGCCACTACTTCCCGTACCGGGAATTTCCGCTCGGCGAGTATGTTAAGAATTTCACGCCCGACATTGCCCGTGGCGCCTACGACTGCGACTTTATATGCCATATTTTATTATGCAGCCTTTCTGCTCACTTTTGCTAATGCATTGATGATAGCATCACCCATGCCAGAAGTAGATAGCTTTGTAGCGCTGTCCTGCATGATGTCGGCTGTGCGCAGGCCCTCGGCCAGTACTTGAGTTACGGCTTTCTCGAGCAAATCCGCCTCTTTACCGAGATCAAACGAATAGCGCAGCATCATGGCGAAGCTGAGGATGGTGGCAATCGGGTTGGCGATGCCTTTGCCCGCAATATCCGGCGCGCTGCCGTGGACGGGCTCATAGAGCCCCGGCGTGCCTTTAGCTCCCAGCGACGCTGAGGGCAGCATGCCGAGCGATCCGGTGAGCATTGCGGCGCAGTCGGAGAGTATATCGCCAAAGATGTTGCCGGTGACGACGACGTCAAACTGCTTGGGGTTACGCACCAGCTGCATGGCAGCATTGTCGACATACATATGCGAAAGCGCGATGTCCTTATATTCACTGTCGTGGATTTTCTGGATTTCCTGTCGCCACATCTCGGTGCATTCGAGCACGTTGGCCTTGTCCACTGAGCAGACTTTCTTGTTGCGCTTGTGCGCCAGCTCAAACGCCACGCGCGCGATGCGGTGCACTTCTGGGCTGGTATAGACCATCGTGTTGACGCCCTTGCGCGTGCCGTCGGGCAGTGTTTCAACGCCGCGCGGCGTGCCGAAATAGACATCGCCCGTGAGTTCGCGCACGATGACGATATCCAGCCCGGCGATCACATCACGCTTAAGCGTTGAAGCATCGGCCAGCGCTTCAAAGCAGAGGGCAGGGCGGATATTGGCAAACAGCCCCAGTTCCTTACGCAAGCCGAGCAAACCACGCTCCGGGCGCACGGCATATTCGAGCGGCTCCCATTTAGGGCCGCCGACTGCGCCCAGCAATATGGCATCCGCCTTGCGGGCGGCATCCAGCGTCTTGGGGGGCAGAGGTGAGCCGGTTTTGTCGTAAGCAATGCCGCCGACAAATTCGGTGCTCGTAGTAAACTGCGTGCCCTTATGCTGGTTGAACCAGGCAATGACTTTTTCAGCTTCCGCTACCACTTCTGGGCCAATGCCGTCGCCGGGGAGTAATAAGATGTGCTTGGATGTCATGTTATGCCGCTTTGATTAAATCTAAAAAAGTAGGAGGAAGCTGACCGTTTAATACGGTGATGTTATCCCACACTTTGCCCGTGACATAGGGCTCGGTTGCAAGCCATGTATCAAATTCTGCGCGCGATGGAAAATTCATTATCATCACCGAGCCGATCATTTTTCCATTGTCGTCAGTGATCGCGATGCCGCAAGCAATTTTACCTTCGTTGCGTAGTATATCAACGCCAGCCATGTGGGCAGGCCTGGCCTTCATGCGGCGCTCGTAAGCGCCTTCGTCTTTGGCGTCATAAGCGATGAGGATGAATTGTTTCATATTTTTCTTTCCTTCGTCATTGCGAGGAGCGAAGCGACGAAGCAATCCAGATCTGGATTGCTTCGCTCACGATGTTCGCTCGCAATGACATTTTATATCTGTTCATAAAGCCAGGGCGTTACGGTTTTCTGCTGTGCTTCAAAGGTAGCAATAGCCTCCAGCTTCTGCATAGTGAGGCCGATGTCGTCGAGGCCACCGAGCAGGCAGTGTTTACAGAACGGATCAACGGCAAACGAGAACGAATGATTCCCAGCGGCGACTGTCTGAGTATTTAGATCGACAGTGATTTTTTGTCCGGCTTGCGCTGTTTGCATCAACTTGCTGACTGCTTCTTGTGGTAGTGCGACAGGCAGAATGCCGTTTTTGAAACAGTTGTTATAAAAAATATCGGCGAATGACGGTGCAATCACGCAGCGTATGCCGAAATCCAGAAGCGCCCATGGTGCATGCTCACGTGAGGAACCGCAGCCAAAATTCTCTTCGGCCACCAGTATCTGCGCGTGGGTGTATGGCTCGCGGTGGAGCACGAAATCGTTGTTACGCTTGCCGTTTACGTCAAATCGCATCTCATAAAACAAACCTTCCTTAAGACCCGTGCGCTTGATGGTCTTCAAGAACTGCTTGGGGATGATCATGTCGGTATCGACATTAGCAATCGGCAGCGGCGCGGCAATGGCGGTGAGTTTGGTGAAAGGTTGCATTAATTTGTCTCTACTTTTTTGAAGTTAGCCTTGGAACTATTTTACGCAAGTGGCCATCATAAATTTCAATGCGCTTATCAAATCGCTTAAGACGCTTAATTTCTGCCTCAGCTTCTTCCACTGTCTTAAAAACACGTGGCTGGTGATCACCATTAATGACAAGCCCAAAGCGTGGGGGCACTTCTCCATGTACAATTAGTCTATCATTTTTATCCATATTATATGGCCTCCCTCACATCAGCAAGCTTGCCCTTAATTGCCGCCGCAGCAGCCATGACGGGTGACATCAGATGCGTTCTGCCGCCTCTGCCTTGTCTTCCCTCAAAATTCCTATTCGACGTCGAGGCACAGCGTTCACCGGGTTCAAGTTTGTCGGCATTCATGGCGAGGCACATGGAGCAGCCCGGTTCGCGCCATTCGAATCCGGCGGCGATGAATATTTTATCGAGCCCTTCCTGTTCGGCTTGTTCTTTGACTAAGCCAGAACCGGGAACGACCATCGCGAGCTTCACGTTGCCAGCGACTTTTTTGCCGTTCACGATTTTGGCCACTTCGCGGAAGTCTTCAATGCGCCCGTTGGTGCAGGAGCCGATGAAAACCTTGTCGATAGAGACGTCAGTGA
>Ga0206965_10076_pt1 | contig 29316 bp, 34 predicted proteins | sample Alteio_BWOrgHeat_26_FD_152973 | JGI IMG/M metagenome (GOLD analysis project Ga0206965, IMG submission 152973) | Enriched cells from forest soil in Barre Woods Harvard Forest LTER site, Petersham, Massachusetts, United States -... | ecosystem: Environmental > Terrestrial > Soil > Temperate forest >...
AGAGGCAGCACCATGATAAGTGCCGCCTCTTATTGGGGAGTTAACGTCTTTTATAAAACTACGATCGCGATTACGACGGCCTTGAACCGGAAGTTTTCCATACATCGAACACATCCAGCGATACGCCTGCCTGCAGTCCTGTGGTGTTAAACACATAGGCAAGAATGTTACCTGTTATGCTGCTGCTATTGGCTTCAGTTGATACTACCGTCACCCCTGCATCGGCTCCTACCTTCCAGTCTGATCCGCTCTTAAGGTGAGCCAGGGAATCGGCCGTACGGAACACGTACACCTGACTTGCGTTCTCAACACCCAACTGGATGCCGGCGGAAGCCGCACCAATGCTATAATAACCGGTAATCTTTCCATTTTCTACGAGGGCACCTTTGCCTCCCGCGCCGCCGATAATCACATCTGCCTTAGTCACCTTAGGGAAGACCAGAACACCATACGCACCTTGCGTAGTACTTCCGCACGAAGGTGAAACCTGCCTGCATTTGTCAAGAGAGGCCATCACCGCTGCGTCGAGCGTTGGGTCCTGGGTCGTTTTATCTGCGCTGTGTGCTGGTGGGATAGGAGAGATTACCCCAATAATAACCGCCGCAATCGCCATTGCGGCAACTTTTTTACCCCGTAAGGTTAAACGTGTGTTGTGCATGAGAGACTCCTTCCATGAATAGTGATAACAGAGAAAGGCCATCCTGCTTGCTCGCACATTAAAAGACTATAAGAAGCGCCCCGGTTTTTCCTAAAACGGCAATAAATATTTGGAATAGGGATGGGTATGGGGTCTTGGAGTTAATGCGCTAACTCGCCTAATATAGAGAGTAGCTGGTGACCCCTACGGGAATCGAACCCGTGTTACCACCGTGAAAGGGTAGTGTCCTAACCGCTAGACGAAGGGGTCGCGGAAGCAGGCGGCTACTATCCGCATGAGGGGGGTATCAGTCAAGCGGGAATTAATGGCCTTATTATGCTTTTATTAGGGCATTTTCCAGCAGCTTCACCACCTTCCGGTCTGCCCCGGATAGCGGCAGCGCCTCAATTTGCGCAAGCGTGAAGCTTGAAGGCAAGGGTGCGTTTACCTGCAGCAGGTAGGCCTGGGCGTGCAGCGTAAAATGGCTGTAGGCCTGCGTAATCTGGCCTAAGCGGTATTTAAGAGAATGCTTTTTGCCTGCAAACAAGACTGCCACTGCGTTCTCCTCCAGTTCCATAAAGCCGTAAAGCCCGCCCAAAAACCGCGTCTTGCGCGGGACCAGGTAATAACAGTCTTTGACATCCTTAATCACCACGATAACGCGCTTACGCATAGGCACGGCTTTGGCCCGTTTGGCTGCAGGGTAAAGGGCGGGTGATGCTTTGCCTGCGCACAGAATAGCGAGCGGGCAGACATCACAACGGGGATTGCGCTTGGTGCAGACCATCGCGCCGATATCCATCATCGCCTGGTTATAGTCGAACGGATTTTTGCTATCGAGCAATTGCCTAGCCTTTTCCCACAGCGTCTTATCATCGGCCTTTTTGAGTGCGAAGACGCGGTGCAGCACGCGTTTGACGTTCGCCTCCATCACGGGAACCTCCGCGCCGAAGGCAAAGCAGGCAATCGCATGGGCCGTATTACGCCCGATGCCGGGTAGCCCCATCAGCCCCTCCGCCGTCGACGGCAGCGCACCGCGGCATTGTTGCGCTGCAGCATGGAGATTGCGCGCACGGGTGTAATAGCCAAGCCCTTCCCACGCCTTCATCACGTGCTGGGAACTCGCGCGTGCGAGTGCTGCAAGGGTAGGGAAACGCTTGAGGAAAGGGGAATAATAACGCTCCAGCACGGTCTTAACTTGCGTCTGCTGGAGCATGATTTCGCTTACGTAAATGGCATACGGATCGCGTGTATTACGCCAGGGCAGATCGCGCCGCCCGTGGGTCTGGTACCAGCGATGCAAGCTGCGATGAAAGGCGGGCAGCTTTGAGCGAAAAGCATTTGTGTTGGCGGGCATGGCACGGTATTCTACGCACCCTGACTTTGAGTTTCACTAAGATTATTCATTTTCGTGGGACACGAACGCGGTCAGGAGACCGCGCCTTCAGTCGCCGAAGGCGTTAGGCTCATCGCGAAGGTCAGCAGACCGGAGCGGGAGCGATTAAATAAAAGGTTAAAACAGGAGATTTTTGTGAAAGCTGTAACCAAGAAAAAATCCGCTTCCGAAACCAGCTTCGACGTTACGCGTGGCACGCTGCCTGCGTCGCGCAAAATCCATGTGAGCGGTGAGCGGCATAAAGATGTGCGCGTTGCCATGCGCGAGATTGAAATTTCCCCGGTTGAGGGTGCAAAGTCTATTGTTGTCTATGATACGTCTGGACCGTTTACCGATGAAAAGCTCGCGCTCGACATCCGCTGCGGCCTGCCGCAATTGCGCCGTGAATGGATTCTGGCGCGCGGCGATGTAGAGGAATATGACGCAAGGCAGGTAAAGCCGGAAGATAACGGTGTGCGGGGTGCGGGCATTAAAAGCCAGCCGCAGGTGACACAGTTCCCTAACGTCAAAAGCAAAGTACTGCGCGCAAAAAGCGGCAAGGCTGTCTCCCAGCTGGCGTATGCGCGTGCGGGTATCGTTACTGCCGAGATGGAGTATATCGCGATAAGAGAGAATGAGGGCAGGAGTCAGGCACAAGGCACAAGGCACAAGGCACCTTATCAAAAAGGCGAAAACTTCGGCGCGCGCATCCCGGAATTCATCACGCCGGAATTTGTGCGTGACGAAGTGGCGGCAGGGCGGGCGATAATACCGGCCAACATCAACCACCCGGAAACGGAGCCCATGATCATCGGGCGCAATTTTAAGGTTAAGATCAACGCCAATATTGGCAACTCGGCAGTGACTTCCAGCGTTGCTGAGGAAGTTGAGAAGATGGTGTGGTCAATCCGCTGGGGTTCCGACACCGTGATGGATCTCTCGACTGGTCACAACATCCACAATATCCGCGAATGGATCATCCGCAATGCGCCGGTGCCGATTGGCACGGTGCCGATTTATCAGGCGCTTGAGAAGGTTGGCGGCGTGGCGGAGGAGCTCACCTGGGACATCTACCGCGATACGCTCATTGAGCAGTGCGAGCAGGGTGTGGACTATTTCACCATCCATGCGGGTGTGCGCTTGCCATTTATCCCGATGACACAGAACCGCACCACCGGCATTGTCTCGCGCGGCGGATCGATTCTGGCCAAATGGTGTATGTCGCATCACAAGGAAAATTTCCTCTACACGCATTTTGAGGATATTTGCGAAATCATGCGCGCGTATGATGTGAGCTTTTCGCTGGGTGATGGCTTGCGTCCCGGCTCAATCCACGACGCCAACGATGAAGCGCAGTTTGCTGAGCTTAAGACGTTAGGGGAACTCACCAAGGTTGCGTGGAAATATGATACGCAGGTGATGATCGAGGGGCCGGGCCATGTGCCGATGCATCTCATCAAGGAGAACATGGACAAGCAGCTGGAATTATGCCACGAGGCGCCGTTCTATACGCTTGGGCCGCTTACGACCGACATCGCGCCGGGCTATGACCACATTACCAGCGCGATTGGGGCAGCGATGATCGGCTGGTTCGGCACTGCGATGTTGTGTTACGTCACGCCCAAGGAACATCTGGGCCTGCCCGATCGCGATGACGTGAAGACCGGTGTGATCTCCTATAAGATTGCTGCTCACGCTGCCGATCTCGCCAAGGGTCATCCCTCTGCCTACCAGCGTGATGACGCACTCTCCAAAGCACGTTTTGAATTCCGCTGGCAGGATCAGTTCAATCTCTCGCTCGACCCTGAAACCGCCAAGGACTTTCACGATGAAACGCTTCCTGCCGAGGGCGCAAAGGTGGCGCATTTCTGCTCGATGTGTGGGCCTAAATTCTGCTCGATGAAAATCTCACAGGAAGTACGTGATTACGCCTCCGCGGAGAAGGAAAAGGGTATGGAAGAAATGGCCAAAAAATTCCGCGAAGATGGCGGAGAGCTATACCGGAAAGTGGTTTAATACATTACGGACAAAGGAGTTCTTATGATATTTCCTGCATTGATTGTGGTTCTGGCGTTACTGCTCTATCTCGTGTTCACCGTCAATGTCATGCGTGCGCGTGGCAAATACGGCATTAAGGCGCCGGCTACCACGGGGCATCCCGAGTTTGAGCGTTACCTGCGTGTGCAGATGAATACGCTTGAGCAGTTGATAGCATTCCTGCCGTCGCTGTGGCTGTTCGGCGTGTTCTGGATGGGCCCGCTCTGGGAAGGCGCTGTGTTCTGGACTGGCCCGCATGTGGCGGCCACTGTGGGAGCCGTGTGGATTGTCGGGCGCATCCTGTATGCCAAAGGCTATTACGCCAACGCCGAAAAGCGCTATCTGGGCATGATGCTGACATTGCTGAGCACGACTATCCTTCTATTGGGCGCGCTTGGCGGCATTGTGAAGAAACTGCTTGTTCTCTATCCGGTGCATTTCTAGATGCTTGATCCGAATCAACCGCTGGAAGCCGAGATCAATCGTCTGCGCAGAGAGATGAACGCTGTCATTCTCGCGCATTATTATCAGGAAGACGATATTCAGGACATTGCCGATTTTGTCGGTGACTCGCTCGATCTCGCGCGCAAGGCGGCTACTACTACGGCGGATGCAATCGTATTCTGCGGCGTCAAGTTCATGGCGGAAGGTGCAAAAATCCTTAATCCCACCAAGCGTGTGCTGCTGCCGGATATGAACGCCGGCTGTTCGCTGGAGGATTCCTGTCCGCCCGCCGCGTTCGCCAAGTTCAAGGCTCAGCATCCGGATCATATCGTGGTAACGTACATTAATTGTTCGGCGGAGGTAAAAGCGCTTTCGGACATTATTGTCACCTCGACCAATGCCGAGCATATCATCCGCCAGATTCCCGAGAACCAGCCGATCATCTTCGCTCCGGACAAGTTTTTAGGCAGCTACCTGATGAAGAAAACCGGGCGCGATATGGTGCTGTGGAATGGCACCTGTATCGTGCATGAGCGTTTCTCCGAGCAGGAGCTGGTGAAGCTCAAAACCCGCCATCCGAAGGCCTATATCATTGCTCATCCCGAGTGCCCTGAGGATATTCTGAAATATGCGCATCACGTGGGTTCGACCTCGTCACTGCTGCGCTTCACCAAGGAACACCCTGGCAGCGAATTCATCGTGCTCACCGAGCCGGGCATTATCCACCAGATGCGCCAGCAGTCTCCGGGCAGCATGTTTTATGAAGCGCCGGGCATCGTGGGCAGCGCGTGCGTGTCGTGCAATACTTGTCCGTTCATGAAGCTCAATACGATGGAAAAACTCTATCTTTGCATGAAAAATAAGACGCCGGAGCTAACGCTTGCACCTGCGCTTATGGATGCCGCTCGCGCACCACTTGCGCGGATGCTAGAAATGTCGCAGCCGAAATAACCATTTTAAAGGGAGGTATTATGCAACGTCCTTCATTACTGCCATTGAGTGCTTCCGGCGAAAGCTTTGGTGGATTCAACTACCATCTGGATGGAGGGTTGGTGCCCGCGCTGACTATTGAACTCTCCGGCAACAGCTCAGTCTATTTTGAACACCATACCTTGCTGTGGAAGTCCACCAGCATTACGGTGGGGCTTAAGAAGTTAGGCGGTGTGTTCAACCGAATGCTCTCCGGCATGCCGATTTTCATGACAGAAGCCAGAGGTACGGGCTCCGTTGCTTTCAGCCGTGACGGCGTAGGGCAGATATTCCCCCTGCATTTAAAGCGCGGGCAAGAGATCGACATCCGCGAGCATCAGTTTCTCGCGGCTACGGACTCGCTTAATTACAGCTTTCAGATGGTGCGTGGCATCGCCAACATTCTCTTCGGGGGCACCGGGTTCTTTATTGATAAGTTTGTAGCGAATAATGACGGCATCGTCTGGCTTTACGGCTATGGCAACGTATTCGAGATTAATCTGGCGGCTGGGGAACAGATTGATGTTGAGCCTAGCGCATGGCTTTATAAAGATCCTTCCGTCCAACTGGATACCAACCTTACGAATCTTTCCACAGGGATTTTTGGCGGTAACAGTTTTACTCTCAATCGCTTCACCGGACCGGGGCGCTTGGGCATTCAATCCATGTCGTTACTTCCCATGATTGCAAATGCCGCCAGCATTAACAATCCTTCCACTGACGCAGCAGGGGCTTTGGGCCTTGCATCAGCGGCCTTCAAAATGTTCACCAAGGATTAAAACGGCACTCCCACCACAGCCATCAGCGTATTAACGCCAGGGTTGGTTGAGTATATATCGGCATTGGAGGTATGGGCAATCTGCGCACCGACGCGGTAGTCGTTGTCGAACTTATAATCCACCTCTAGCGATTCATGGAATTCCAACGTGCCGCCCAGATCAATACTGCTACCGTCACGCCAGGCGCCTACGGCCAAGCCGGGGATGAGGTAGAAATGAGGCACAAATTGCCAGTCGTAATCGAGGCCAACGTACCCATACGCGCCGCCATCGCTGTTAAGCGAACCGCCGATCACCGGACGCAGATCATAAAAGAACGCATTCCCGCGCCATTCAGCGGAAAAATTGGCAGAAGAATCGTCGCTTCGGCTGATGTCAAACCAGCCTACTCCGAATACCACGTCGTTTCCAGCAAGTGCCGGGGAAGAAAAACCCGCAGCAATTATGGCAAGCAATACACTCAGGAATCTATACATGTGCTCCCCTCTATACATTAAGGAAACCAAACGAAACCTATTCCTTATTACAACAGGCAGATCAACAGTCCACAGTTTTTCGCGAGGGGGCAATTATTTCTGGCCAGTGTAGCTAATTTTCCATACTGTGCCCTGGCGTTATAACCATGGAGCAAGTGAACTCCCTAAAATCCCGAACGGACTATTTTCGGGTGGGGACGGTTTGAGCAGGAGTATTAGTTTTTGCCCCAGCGCGATACATTTCCTGGCGCTGCTCTCTTTCTCCTTCGAGGGCTTTTTGATGCGCCGCTTCGATAGGCCCTTCCAATATATGCGGTATAACCGCCTCCCGAATTTCTTTTGCAAGAATATAGGCATCTAATTTTTCTATGCGTTTTGTATTGCTGGGATGGGAAGGTGCTGTTTGTTCAAAGGCCTCAAAATCGGCGGGGGATGCATTGGGGTGAGTGAGTTTATATTGTGCCAAGTCGGCATTGCGCACTTTGGTAAGCACGGATTTCATTGCGGCGGGGTCCTTTGGGGTACTGTCTGCGTTGAATTCAAAGAAGTAGCGCACTGCTTTATAATTGCGTGCGTCTGCAGTATGCTCAGCGGTGAGATCACCATGCGCGAGATGTCCTAATTCGTGCTCGAACGTGGCTTTTAGTTCTTTGTCGTTGAAAAGCTTGGGCAGCGCGCTACCAAACATCACAAATTCACGGCCTTCTTCTGTTCTGGACGAAGTAACGCCGACCAGGGACGGCGAATAGTAAAGAGGTGGAATATATCCCAGTGTCTCAGCGGCTGCTTCTTTGAAGATTTTATATACGTGCTGACCTGCCCCAGTTTTGGCATAGGTGCCATTTTCATCCTGAAGGGTACCGTCTTTTATCTGCTGCTCTATTTTATCGTTAGTGAGAAGAAGTTTAGATAATGCTATCATTTCTGGCGAATGAAAGAGAGCTTGTTTGTTTAGGAGAATGAATTGTTCATGCGGCTTTTTGTCAGGACCCAGCATGGTTATTATAGAGATAGTGGGCGCGCCTTTATCCTCGGTGTTTACGAGTATGTGTGGCATGGGTGCATCGGGCGCATTGCTGATGAGGTGTCGGTAATAATCTTTTAGCTGAGCGGGTAGATAGTCTGAGATATAGAATACAAATTTAGATTCATTCATCTTCGTCACCACTTCCGATACTGTCATAGGGTCTTTGCGCACAGGAAATGTGGCGGCATCGGGAATCAGCTTACTGGTGTCGGGCCCTTTGGGGCCGCCCAGCAGGATGCTGACGGCCATCATCAGCTTATCGGTAAAAGTCATTGGGTCGTTTGCCATGTGTGCATGTTCCCTGCCGAAGAATGCAAATTGCTATAATATACTGCAATTATTAAGAATATGATAAGAGCGATTTATTGATAAATAACAGGTAGTAATTCGTTCCAGTGGTATAGCCTAAAACGGCATCATGCGGCGGATCATGCCGTGTTCACTTGGTTCAGGCGGCAGGGGTTGACCGTTCATGAGTGCATAGCTGTCCTTATACCAGGAACTATTGGGGTAGTTATAGCCCAGCACGGCGGCATAGCGCTGCGCCTGGTCGGTCACGCCCAGTTTCAGATAGCATTCCACCAAGCGCTCCAGTGCCTCAGGTATATGGCTGGTGGTCTGGAACCTCTCAACCACATTGCGGAAGCGGTTGATGGCGGCAAGGTATTCCTGATGGCGCTCGTAATAACGACCGATTTCCATTTCTTTGCCGGCCAGGTGATCGTTGGTGAGATCGAATTTAATGCGTGCATCCTGCGCATATTCGGAATCGGGAAAGCGTTTCATGACTTCGCTGAGCGCCTGCTGCGCCTGTGAGGTCACGCGCTGATCACGCCCGACATCGGTAATCTGCTCATAATAGCAGATGGCCTTGAGGTAATAGGCATAAGGCGTGTTGCGGTTGCCGGGGTGCTGCTTGACGAAGCGTTCCAGCGCGCCGATGGCCTCGTCGTATTTGCCATGATGATAATTAGCATACGCCACCATAAGCTCGGCGCGCACCGCCCATTCCGAGTAGGGATGCTGGCGTTCGACTTCCTCAAAGCCTTTGATAGCCTCTTTGGTGTCGCCTTCATTGAGCTTTTTGAACGCGTCGTTATAGAGCTTGCCGACCGGCTGGTTGGGTTTTTGCTTGTCTTCGTCGTCCTTGCCGCAGGCAGTTAGCGACAGGGCGGCCAGCAGGATAAGCAACGAAATGCGGAGCGGAGAATGCAACATAACAGCCAGCTTTATAGCAGGCTAAGAACATGACACAAGAACTTACTCTTGTAGGGGGCACGCTGCCCCCGATTGCACTTCGTGCAATTTTCCCTGCGAGGTCGTCGTATCGCACTCCTCCAGGATTATTCTATCAGCAATTTAGGCGGTGGCGAATTGTGGCGGTTTGGCCTGCTGCTGCATAGGGAATTCCGGCGCCACGTGCGTACGGGTCACCAGCCTCCAGGCGCTGCGGTCGCTGAAGAGGGCAGTAAGCAGCTTATGGTTGATGCTGTGGCCGGGGCGGGTGGTAGTCACAGCGCCGCGGATGCGCAGGCCGCTCAAGAAATAATCCCCCACGCAGTCAAGCGCCTTATGGCGTACGAATTCATCGCCGTAGCGCAGGCCTTCTTCGTTGAGCACCGCATCATCACCGATGACAATGGCGTTATCCAGCGAGCCGCCACGGGCGAGGCCTTGTGCCTGCAGTTTTTCGACATCGGCAGCAAAGCCGAAGGTGCGGGCGCGGCAGAGCGCATGTTTGAAACTCTGCGTGCTGAAATCATAAAGCGCGCGCTGGCGCGGGATGGCGGTGCCGGGATATTCGATGGTGATGTTAAGCGCAAAGCCATCAAATGGGCGGATGGAAGCAGTGGAGTCGCCCTGCTTGACCGAGACTTTCTTAAGCACTTCGAGTGTGTCGCGGTGGCTGGAAAGCGTCTTTATGCCCGCGCACTCGATGAGGAATACGAAGGGCTCGGAGCTGCCGTCCATGATGGGGACTTCCGGCCCGTCGAGCGTGACGATAGCGTTGTCTATGCCTGAGCCCCAGAGTGCGGCCATGAGATGTTCGATGGTGCTGACCGTGACGCCGTGCGAGTTGGCGATGGTGGTGCCAAGGCGGGTGTCGCAGACATTAAGATAGTAAGCGGGAATGACCGAATGTTCTTCGATGACATCAAGACGCACGAACTGGATGCCGGTATCGGCATCGGCAGGGTGCAGCGTGAGCTTGACCGGCTTGCCGGTGTGCAAGCCTATGCCGGAGCAAGTGACTGTGCCTGCAAGGGTCGTCTGATGGGCAGAATAAAACGCGGAGCCGTTGAACATGTGCTGAAGTCTTTTTATTGACGTATCAAAAAGCTATGAGCGCATACTACGCCGCTGCCCCGCCACCCGCAAATCACACTTTGTTACCGATTGTTACACGAGCAAAAAAGGCCGGATTTTAGAGCCTTTGCTCCCTGGAGCCGCCGCTGAGAGTCGGTCTGGTGGATACCGGGTTCATTATTCTCATTACATTGCCTACAAGTGTATTAAAAATAGGATCTTCCTCAAGCTCGGGTAGACGAGCTTCATTCAAAATGCTGTAGACCTCTTCAAAATCATAGTTGCCGGCTTGGGGCCGAAGAGAAAGTAGTCGGCTAACAGCTTCATTCACTGGCAGCGACGGTCTCTTGGGATTCGCTTGATTAAAGCGCTTTAGATGATCCTCCAGAGATTGGCGCATGGTTGCAACTTGACCCGCCGGTGCTGCTGGCGGCGAGCTTCCTACCGCAGGTCCGGCAATCTTCTCTATACATTCATTAAGGATGCTTTCTCTATCGGCAAATTCTCCGCCACCGCCGCTCAGATCAAAAACTGCTTTCAGCTCGGCTAAGGCACTGCTGGTATGTCTGTATAATGAATTGCTTCTTTCTTTTAAAGCCGCTGCAGGCGGCAAAATAATGCGTCTGCTGAACAACTGATTGTCCTGATTGGATGTAATAGTTGGTTTCTCAAAGGTTGGAGTGAGACCATTCTTAGGTAATACCCGCTCAAGAAAATGGGTTATGCTTTTTGGATAAAAAGAATCTTCTTTAGGGTAAGTTACGTGCAGTTTAATAGCATCGGGATGATCCGTTTCCATAACGACCCCGCATCTAGGAAAACGAAAAACTTCTTTTTTGTATTCCTGTAGTATTTCCTGCCGTATCAGGTGTAATTTTCCGTTATCGCCGGAAGCATCTATGAATGCAGCTCTGACGAAACGGCTTACATAATCATTAGAGCTGTAATGTTTAGGAAGCGGTTCTTTCTCTTCAATGGTTCTTTTGGTTTCGGCAAGGAATTGTTTAAGCCGTTGCATCATCTGTATAGCCACAGAGTCGTTATGTGCCGGTTCGGCGAGGGCGGTGCCCGAACCTTTGCTAGAGGACTCTGCTGTATGGTTTTCTCCTGCCCACGTATCTTGAGCAATGAGTTGATAACCATCGTGTGTTTTATTAATAGAAATGGGAATGTGGTGTTCGTTGAGAATATCCGCAAAAATAGTGACTATAGTGTGTAGTGCTTGCGTTCGTTGGTCTCCATAAAGGTGAAGATCTGTATAAGTAAAGAGCACTTTATGATCTGCTGGTGAATCTGTGCGAAGAGTGACGCGCGCAATGGTGCCAAATTCAAATTTTTCAACTATTCCCATAATAAAGCGGTCCATCAAGCTTGCCTCGACCCCTCAGCATAGCCCGGAAATTATTAAGGAAGAGTAAAAAAATGGGACTGCAGAAGATAAAATCTGGAGGTGGGGATATCCGAACTCATCAAGTGGTGCTTTGATTATAAACAATAATTCATGTTAGGACTTTTCGACATGTCCTAAAATACGCCTACAAGATGAAGGCGAGGGCACCTCACATACCACATGGGAATAATATATCGGAGGATATAGGGTCGCTTGCATCCGAAATAATTCGGACACAGTAAAGGCTTCGTTATGAAATCCCCGATCCGCTCCTCAAAGACTGCGGCGCCCGTGACTGCCGCTCAACATTTACCCAAAAATTCCGGCAAAATGGTTTTAGCAAATGTGGCCTACAGAGCTACGGAGAAAAAAACACCTGCAGAACTGTTTCCGGAAAGTTCTTCGGACCGGCAGGTTGCCAAGAAGATGAAGCAGGCTGCTGCCCAAGAATCGTGAACCATTTTTATTAATCTAAAACTAAGGAGACGTTATGAAGAAAATTATTGCTATTACACTCGTCAGTATAGTTGCCATGACTGGCGCCGTTTATGCTCAGTCTGTCACGGATGAAAAAGTCAAAGCGGACGTTCAGGCCCTCGACAAGGATAATGCCGCTTTGGCGAAAGACCGCCAGGTATTGGCCACTGACCGAGCTGCAAAAGCTGACGATAAAGCGAATGACGATAGCGGCAAGCAGGCGGTTGACAGTATGAAAATCGGCGCTGTTAAAACGACGATTGAAGAAAAGAAAACAGAGAGAGATATCGATAAAAAGATTCTTGCTCACGATAAAGCAGAAATGAATAAAAACGATGCAAATTCGGCGCCCGCATCCAGCAATTAAATAGTAAGAGTAAATACGGCCCATTCCCTGCAAATTACGCAGCGAATGGGCCTCTTTATAATTTTTGCTATGACAGAGTGCCCTAAGGAGTGCCTTTAACTCTCATACATCACGGATTATCTCAGTGGACAAAAATAAAAATACTATCCTGATTATAGATGACGAATCTCAAATCCGAAAGATGCTCAATATCTATCTTTCTGCAACAGACTTTCACGTCGAGGAAGCAGACTGTGGAAAGCAGGCCATCAGGCTTGCCGTTTCTCTTAGGCCCGATCTTATACTGCTTGACCTGGGCTTGCCGGATATGGATGGCAAGGAAGTAATTGCGAGTATCCGGGGGTGGTCACAGGTGCCTATTATTGTGCTTTCGGTGCGTTCCGTAGATGAAGAAATTGCAAGCGCCCTGGATGCAGGTGCAGACGACTACTTGACCAAGCCTTTCGGAACAACGGTGCTGCTGGCACGTATACGGGCGAATCTGCGTAAGGCGGTTGTTAAAGAAACCGGCGAGCCAGAATTAATCAACGGTGTTATCCGGATGGATCTGGTACGCCATGAAGCATTTCTACAAAATGAGAAACTCTTTCTTACTCCTAAGGAATATAGCCTGCTTCGCTATTTTCTATTTAATAGTGGGCGTATGCTGACCCACAAGCAAATCCTAAAGGACGTCTGGGGTAATGCCCATGGCGGAGATGTCCAGTATCTGCGTGTCTTCATAAGCCAGTTGCGGGACAAACTGGGATTAGCCGCGACAGGATACATAGTCACGGAACCAGGTATTGGCTACCGTATGGAAAGCCACCTAACTCAGGCGGCTATTCCCGTTGCAAGAGCAGCGACAGGAAGCTAATAAGCCTTAGATTTCTTGTAGATATCAATGCCCGTGGTGCGCTGTGGGATGACATAACTGTCTGCTGAATCCTTATCAAGGTTTTATCATAGTAAGCCAATGGCTTTACATCTTCCTTATGGCATGCCTGCTAGGTTAAGGGTGATAAGAAAATCACTTTAACTAATTAATCGTCGAAGAAAGAATATATATGTTCGCTCCAATTTCCCCTACGCGTGCACGCACGCTTTCATCACACCTTATGAATTCGACCGCTATTGCCGTACTTACAATAGCAGGAATACTCGCAGGCAGAGGGGAAGCTTTTGCAACGCCAGCAGGCGGAACGGTGGCCGCAGGTGGAGGAACGATTGTTACCACTACTACCCCTACCGGCACACTGACTACTATCACGCAACCCGGCCAGAAAGGCGTCTATACATGGACGGGAATGAACACCAGTTCTGGTGATACTGTCCAATATGTGGAGTCTTCCCGTTCTGCTGTCGCACTTAATATTATCAGCGGTGGCCAAACTACTTTCAATGGCAACTTGCTTGCCAATGGCGGGGTATGGTTTCTCAACCAAAGTGGCATGTTATTCGGTAATGCTACGGTGAACGTCGGAAGTCTTCTACTCAGCACTGCAGGGATATCTAATCCCACCGGCGATGGGTTCTTTACCAATACTTCCGGACATTATGTTTTTGATCAAGCGGGCCTCCTAACCGCGAAAATCACTCTTGATAATACTTCGGTAACAGCTAACGGTGACGGTACGGGTAATAACGGCGACATTAGCATTATGGCTCCGTCTATTGCTGTGCAAAACCATTCTTATGTGAGCACGGGCAGTGGTGCGATCGTTCTGTATGCAGGAGAAACATTTACTACCGATTTCAATGGAGATGGGCTCATTAACTACCAGATAATCGGCCCTCAAATTACAAGCCCGGTATCCGAGGTTGCTCCCGGAGAGACTAGTGCTATTTTTGTGGGCACAGGTAGCACAATAAGCACTTCTCCTAATACTAATAACCGAGTCATTCTTGGAGCCAATATCGCTCAGAGTGTCGTGCTTGATAATGTCATCAATCTTGGTGGGCTGGACATTTCTCAGTATAGCTTTAACAACCCAGAACAAACACAGTTGAGTAATTTTATGTGGGCAGCAGCGGTCGTTTCGCCCTCCGTAACCCCCCCATCCACCACCCCTCTTGGAGCGGCAACAGAACCAACCATCGTCCAGAATATTGTCATTCCTCCGCTAACGAGACCTTTTGCGTCGCTTGGCGATGAAACAGTGAATGACACTGTGGTAAATCCGAGAGAAGCGAATGTGACTTACGAGCGGCCTTATCTTGTAAATCTGCCCACTTCTCTTGCACAAGGCAAACTGACGTTATCCTCTTCCTCTGGTGCTGCGGGTAGTCCCACCAATCTGGGCAATCTTTCACCCGCTGCAGGCGGCGATATGGCTAATAACGAGCAGGATAATCTTGGCAGTCTCTCACCTTCTGCAGGAGGTTCTATCGCTGATGCTCCTAGCAGTATTGGGTGTGTGAATGCATTTCTGGATAGCGCTTGGTTCGGTGATCAGGCCCATCGTTGTATTGAATAGCCGCATCCAAACGCCTTACATGTTTTTTATGCTTTGAGCATGAATCATGCATAGGATTCACAGAGGAACTCCTGTCACACTGATTGCATAATTCACTCACAGGAAATTACCATGAGCGCTTCAAAGACGTCTGCCATTCTGTTTATTTTTAGTCTACTCAGTAGCGCCCCGTTATATGCGACTGAAATTCAGGCGGAACACACTCCGGTGCAAATGATTTCCGGCGGCATCGGAGATGCCGAAATGAAAAATATCACTGCCGTTCAGAAACAGTACAGCCTCAAATTGATATTTACCGAAGCAGACGGCGAGTATCTGGCGGATATTGGCGTGCTCATTCGCGATACAAAAGGCAACACGGTGGTGGATACGACCTCGGGTGGCCCTATCCTGCTTATGAAGCTGACACCGGGTTCCTATACGCTCTCCTCCAGCGTAACCGGAGAGACGAAAACACAACACATTAAGGTGCATGGCACTGGCCTTAATACCTATTACATCCATCTACATTCGACGGAGTCTTAATCAAGATAGTCCGAACCATCGCCAAAAGGATATTTTATGACTGGAATACAACTTATAACAATCTTGACTACGCTTGCTTTGCTTTCCGCTTGCGGTAACACCACATCGGATCGCGCGCTCAGCGGTGCCGGGATTGGTGCCGGTGTCGGCGCAGTGGGATCGGCTGTCGTCGGGGGCGCTATTTTACCCGCAGCGCTTATAGGCGGTGCGGTGGGAGCAGCAGCCGGAGGCCTGACCAACAGCAATCAGGTGGATCTTGGAAAGCCAATCTGGAGATAAACGTATTTACCTCTAATCAAACTCACTTTTCGGAGAATGCATTATGAATATTACACATATTATTGCTTGTCTGTCACTGGCGTCCCTTGTGAGCGCGTGTGCCCCTGCTGGATATTATGATTCCAACGGGGAATACCGCTCATATGGCAAGAGCGACAGTTTTCGCCATGACAAACCCATAGCTGGCACGCCGACCACGCAGGCAGACCCTGAAGATGTGACCTATAGCCGCGCCGGGTATTATGATCGCAATGGTTATTATATCGCCGCAGATAGCGGACCGCATGTTCCTGACTCGTTCTTGCCCCCGCGTGGTATGTGCCGTGTGTGGTTTACTGACCGTCCTATAGAAAGCCAGCCCCCTGTTGAATCCTGTAACGGCATTCGAAGCCGTGTACCGGCCGGGGCCTACGTGATTTATGGCGGATAATTGTTTTTAATCCAACGATGCTGAAAGGACTTTATATGTTAAATTACGTTATTACTTTTTTTATACTGGCAGTGATTGCATCTATTATGGGATTTGGCGGACTCGCGGGTGACTTCGCGCAGATCGCACGCTTCCTTGCTGTACTGTTTGTTGTGCTCTTTGTTGCGACGCTTATTTATAATGTTATTACCGGAAGACGCGTTAATCCTCCTCTGTAAATAAGAAGATTACAGTTTGGGTAAAGTCAGGGTAAAGGCTACGCCGCCCCCTGAAGGAGTATGCATCCGGATAGTGCCACCATGTGCCTCTGCGATGGCTTTGCAGATCGGAAGGCCAAGTCCGGTGCCGGCGGTTTTACTGTCTTGCCTGGTAGCGCGTGTATGCTTGTGAAATATACCTGTCCTCAACTTCTTTGAAATGCCTGGACCATGATCGCGCACCGTAATCCGGCAAAGTGTCTTATCACCGGTAATCGTTACTACAATCTTTGTTTTTGCTGGCGTGTATTGCGCGGCATTATTAAGTAGTAATGTGACTGCACGGCTTATCCACGACACGCTGACTTCAGTCATCATTCCTGAGGACAATTCAAGCTGCATCTCATGATGACGCAAGCGTGGCTCCATCTGCAGCACGCATTGACGGACCAGTTGGCCCATATCGACAGATTCGCGTTTGAGATGTACGCCGTTTTCAAGCGCCGACATATCGAGGATATTGGTAATGAAACTGTCCAGGCGTCGGGCTTCCTCAATAGCGGTGGCAATGAGCGTATCTTTATGTTCCGCAGAAAGCACATCTTTCAGGTGCTGATGTATTTCAAGTGATCCTATTACGCAAGCAAGCGGGGTTTTGAGATCATGCGACACCGACGACAACAACATTACATGAAGCTTGTTGTGCTCCTGCTGCAGGTTCTTTTTATCAGAAGGGTGAGCGGACATTGTCATGAATTCTTCTGTAGGGTGAATATATCAGTGTAGCAGTACCTGGGCTGTGGGAACAAGTTGTATTACAGAGCGGGCGCCGATGTTTCTTCCACATCTTCCATGGAGATAGAATGTGTTGACGCTTCTTCGTCTTTATGGATGTGTGTTGCCATTCTCTGATAGTCTTTTTGTAGCGAATGTATTTCCTCTTCCGTTAAATCTTCGATGCTGATCATGCGGTTGTTGGCTCCGTGCAAGGAAGCGATGATCTCACTTAATTTAATCTGCATGGCGAGTGAGTTTTTATTTTGTGATCGTTGGATAAGAAACACCATGATAAACGTTGCTGTGCCACTGGCTGATCTCATTATCAGTTCCCAGTTATTGGAGAATTTCATAAACGGGCCGGATATCAGCCATATCAAGGCAAATCCGACTGCCAAAAGATAGGCCCAGGGGCTGCCCGCCCAGCGAGCCGAGTGATAAGCAATATTTTCAAGAAATTTAACGTTTTCAGAATGCGTAGTCATAAAAGTGATTCATAAAAAAGCCCGGCAACGGTTACATTGCCGGGCCTCTCGTAAGCTTAAGGGTTAGGAATTGGCTGCTTTAGGCAGGGGACTGCTTGAATCATTCGCAGGTTTGGCAGTCGGGCCAGAGGCGACTTTTGAATCTTTGCCGGAGTTTGCATTGCAGCTACTGTCGGCACACTCGGCTTCCAGCTTCTTCACTGTTTTTTCAGCTTCATCCTTAGCAATGCTGTACTTGGTCTTTACAGCCTCAAAAAACTGGTCACGCTTGCCTTCATAGAAAGCCACTTCTTGATCGGTCAGTTTGGCCCATGTCTTTTTGATCGCAATGCTTAATTTCTGGGCGTTGCTGTTTGCCGGGCTGCTTGTCATTGCAGTCGCTTTTTGGGGATTGTTATTAGTTTGTTCGTTAGTCATACATCTCTCCTTGAGGTTGGTTGCATAATCTAAGGCGGGAAGGCCAAAGCCTGCCGCTGCCATGCAGGAACACCATGCCCTCATATGTCTGATGAAACCATGCCTACTGATGCCCGTGGGTATAAGGATCACGTAAGCATGATTATTTCAACCGGGTCCCCAAAAGCCCATTAATGAAGGCTTCTATGACATCGCCTGCCTGCGACAGCTGCGGAATTTTGTCCTGTAACATGCGTCGTGGCATAGCATTCAGACGCTTCAGATGGCGGATGGTAATCAGTATAAGCAGCCCCGTAACAAGCACGCCTGTTGCGCTGATAATCATCGCAGCGTTTTGCTGCGCAATTCCCGAATGCAGCAAAAGCTGATAGGCAGAATAAAATCCGGCTATCAGCATGGCGCCCATCATTGCTGACGTGACGATGGTAAGGCTTATGCCCACCATCGCCCCGTACAACAGTCGCCGAAATAGTAATTTGCCGTAGATATTCTGGCCAAGGCTTACTATGGCGAGTAATTTTTCTATCATGCTAGATTAACGGCGGAGTAATGTGCCAAGCACAAAACCTATACCCAAAGCAATCAAGCTCGATTGCATGGGTTTCTCATGAACATGATCGGTCACGGTCTTCGTGGCATGAGAAAATTCTTCACTGGTGGAATCGATAAAACTCCGCACTTTGCGACCCGCATTATTTGCCGTCACACGCAAATCATCTCCTACTTCACTTGCAGTCTCGCGGGCGTTGTCTTGGATGTTCTGGGCTGAATTCTTCAGGCTATGAACGGTGTCGTCTTTGGTGGTTGAAGGGAACATGATAAACTCCTTTGGTAAAAGTGATGATAAGATAGCCGCTTAATATAGATTATGCATTGGATCTGATTCAGAAAACCATGCCTGCTGGTGTGCGTGAGTATAAGGATCACATAAGGAAGGGAGATACCCATTGTATGGGCAGGCAATACCTGACACAGTCAATATTCCTCCTCTAAAAAAGTCCATCCCATGTTGCAGGCCAAAACGTCCGATTCGGAAATTCTGAGCTTCGTCATACAAGCCAGCAATGATGGTATCTGGGACTGGGATTTGCGCTCTAACTACATCTATTTTGCGCCCCGTTACAAAGCGATGCTGGGTTACGCAGACGATGAATTCGATAATTCCTTGGAGCAAAAGCGTGAGCATGTTCATCCCGAGGATATAAGTCGTGCGGAAGAAGTGACGCGGCAATATCTCGCACATGAACTGCCTGAGTACAAAGATACTTACCGTATGCGCCATAAAGATGGCAGCTGGCGCTGGATTATGTCGCGTGCGATGGCATTATGGGATGCAAGTGGCAAAGCCTACCGCATGATTGGTTCACACACCGATATTACCGAACAAAAGCTACTTGAGCAGGCGCTCATGGATGCGCGTGATAAAGCGGAGGCGGCCAATGAAGCCAAATCGAACTTTCTTGCCAATATCAGTCATGAATTACGCACGCCCATGAACGCAGTGGTAGGGCTTGCCAATCTGCTGATGACCAATGCAAACAGTCCTGAAAAGCAGCGGGAATTCATCACTACGCTGCAACTATCCGCCCAGTCGCTCATGAGCCTGATTAATGATCTGCTGGATATAGCCAAGTTTGAAGGCAGTGATGTCAAGCTGGAACATATTTCATTTGATCTGGCGGAGATGATTGAGGAAATTATCAGCATCATGTCGGTGAAGGCAGAGGAAAAAGACATCGAGCTTCTTATCAACTACAGCCCATTGCTGAATACTGAATTCATCGGCGATCCGTTGCGTTTGCGGCAAATATTGATGAACCTGATAAGCAATGCCGTCAAATTTACCAATAAGGGCGGTGTGACCGTGCATGTGGACAGTGTAGTCGAGAAAGGATCAAAGACTATTCAGCTTACAATAGATGTCAGCGACACCGGTATTGGTATCAAAAATGATGCGCTGGATACCATCTTCAATAAATTCTCCCAAGCCGATACATCCATCACACGCAAATATGGCGGCACGGGGCTCGGCCTTTCCATTTGCAAAACACTGGTGACATTGATGAACGGCACTATCTCTGTCACCAGCCAGCCACGCAAAGGATCAAAATTTACCGTAACGGTTCCCCTGCAACTGGGGCCAAAGGGCATAGTCGCATGGAAAGCTGGCATTGCAGGAGCGGGCGATCCTGCTCTTGCTGCCACTGCTGCAGCCACGCTCAGAAAGCCGCTCGTATTACTGGTAGAAGACCATAAGCCCAATGTGCTGGTTGCAGGCACATTGTTGGAAAATCTTGGTTATCACTATGAGGTGGCGAGCAATGGTAAAAAGGCTCTCAAGAAACTTGAATACCGTCATTTCGATATTATCCTGATGGATGTGCAGATGCAGGAAATGGACGGGCTTGAGGCAACACGGTTTATCCGTAAGCAGGAAAAAAAGAAAAATCTTCCACGTATGCCCATCATTGCCATGACCGCTCATGCACAAGTTGACGATCGGGAGCGATGCCTTAAAGCGGGCATGGATGATTATATCTCCAAGCCATTCAATCCATTGGAGCTACAAAAGAAACTTAAGCATTTTATAGATGTGCGTTGAAAAAGGATTGGAGGCCGGGGGGAGAATCGAACTCCCGAATACAGGATTTGCAGTCCCGTGCATTACCACTTTGCTACCCAGCCCCGATTATGCGCGGGTGCGGCGTCCTCGCTATATAGGCATTCAAGTTGGCAATTGCAAACGCAATGTGCCTATGCCATATGAACAGTATGACTTTACCATCTGCTAATACCGCCCGCGAAAATATGCTGAAAAGCCAGATCCTTCCTGGGCATGTGCTGGAAGAGCGCCTGCTTGGCGCGCTTGGCAGCGTTGCGCGTGAGTCTTTCGTGCCGGAGGCCATCAAAGGGAGTGCCTATGTGGATGAAGATATCCCCTTGGGCGGCGGCCGGTTTCTGATGGAGCCGCTTACCTTTGCCCGGTTGCTGACGCATGCGGCAATCAAACCGCACGAGATGGTGCTCGATATCGGTGCGGCCAGCGGGTATTCGGCGGCGGTAATTGCGCATCTTGCGCAAAAAGTGGTGGCAGTGGAAGAAGATGCTGGCCTGGTGGCCCTTGCCAAGGCAACGCTTGCGGCGTACCCGAATGTGGAATATGTGCAGGCGCCGCTTGCCCAGGGCCTAAGCGGGCGCGGGCCCTATGATGTCATTATTATCGAAGGCGCTATCGAAGTGCTGCCGCAGGCGCTTGCCGATCAGCTCTGTGAGGGGGGCAGGATACTTGCGTGCGAGCATGACGCGGCTCCCAAAACCAGCATAACTGGGCTTGGCAAGCTCGTCGAATATAAGAAAGTGCGCGGCATGCTCTATAAAACGGTATTGCGCGATGCAAGCGTGGCGTTACTTGCCGCGTTTGCCAAGCCTAAGGCATTTGCTTTTTGACCGGCGGCCATGTTATGTTTCTTAACACCAACGCCTATGCTAAAATGGGTGGGATAAAACGGTAAAGGGAGAATATGGCGCAAGCCGCAACACAAGCCGGGCAGCCTGAGTCGATGGAAGAAATTCTGCAATCGATCAAGCGCATCATTGAGGATGACGACCCCGATAATAAACCTGCCGCCGCCGCGCCGGCTGCAGCCGATGTGCTTGAGCTTACGCAGGTGGTAAAGGTGGAAGCGGAGGAAACTGCGCTGCCTCCTCTGCCGCAGGCATCGAAAAAAACACCGTCTGCGCCGCCGCAGGATGTGGTGAAGTCCATTGACGCCATCTTCGCTGCTGCGCCGAAGCCTGAAGCATCTGCCGCCCCGGAGCCTGCTATCATGCCTGCACCGGCCCCTGTCTTTAACCCCATGATGATGGAGGATGGATTAGTGTCTGAAGAAGCAGCCCAAGCCGCCGCCGCCGCGCTTAAGCCAATTGTCGAGAGCGCGCAGAAAGGTCCTTCCGTTCCGCATATTCCGTCTCCGGCATTGCGCAGCGGCAATACGGTGGAGGACCTCATCCTCGAATCGCTTCGCCCCATGCTCAAAGCGTGGCTGGACGAGCATCTGCCGACGATTGTACAAAAAATCGTTGAGAAGGAAGTCAAGCGCATCGTGACGTTTCATCAGGACTAAATTTTTAAGGGGGCGAGCATAGTTCGCCCCCGCTTCGCTTCCCCTCGGCTTCGCGGGGTTGTCGTGTAGAACTCCTCCACGCTTATCGAGAGTTTGGCATTATGTTCGTTTTGCATCCGCAGTTGGAGAAGGACACGCTTTTTGTGGCGGAACTTGCGCTTTGCCGCGTGTTGCTGATGAACAATAAACTTTTCCCCTGGCTGATATTGGTGCCACGTGTTGAGGGGGCAAGGGAAATCATCGATTTTCCCGCTCAGGCGCAGCATGTGCTGATAGATGAGATTGCACGTGTCTCCCACGTCATGCAGGCGCTTTTTGCGCCCGACAAGCTCAATGTGGCGGCGCTGGGTAATCAGGTGGAGCAGCTGCATGTGCATGTGATTGCGCGCTACCGCTCAGATGTTGCTTGGCCCCACCCCGTCTGGGGTAAGGGAGGGGAGGCTTACGGGGACGCCCAGGGGCTGATAAAGCAGCTTAAACAGGCACTCCCTGCTTGACAGCAGGGGATGCGATACCTATACGCAATGGTCTGCGTTCTGGCTCGGTAGCTCAGCGGTAGAGCAGGGGAATCATAATCCCTTGGTCGGGGGTTCAAATCCCTCCCGAGCCACCATTTAAATCAAAGAGTTACCCTATCATTTGGTAGTACGGGAAAGCGTTTCTGTGTAATTCCCGTGTAATTGCGCATTAAAAAAAGCTCCGTTCCATCTCGTGTTTTTCTCCGAGTAAATGACTGAACCAGCCCTCGATACCATCAAGGTAGTCTACGAGGGTTTCCATAGCATTCGCAAATACACGGATATTGATCAGCTTTAAGTCTGGCTTTAAGGAAGGCTCCGATGCTGGTGTGTTTCCATTGCTCGTTTTTTTCTTCTGCTTTTTTACCGTGGTATACCGAAACCGCTGCCCGTCAGGATCATGTTCATGAAGCTGCTGGATATATGAATCTATGCCTTCCAAGTCCTCATCAGGAAAGGGAGCGTTACCAACACACTCACAAACAGCATTGAGCAATGGCCTTAACTGTTCCCACAATTTATTAAGTTCATGTCGGCCAAGCGCCTTAATTTCTTGTTCAGTCAATTCTTTGTCCAATAATGCAGAGGCAGTAAAAGTGACGTCTTTGAGAAGCAATTCGATGCAGTGCCGGTATAAGTACACAATCGGATAAATCAAACTGTCCTGCTGGCGCTGAGATTCGCAGACTTGTTCAGCGAGAGAACGTGCTGCCACTCGATAGCCATTGGTGTAAAGATGATCCGGGTTGTGCGTATAATTTACGCAGGCATTCGTTATCCACTCGCTATCGGAGCGAAACAGCTTATCGCTCTTACGAGGCGGTGGCGCTATGCCAACCACTGATTCATCTGGCCTTTCGCTCATATCTGCCTTACTTACAACCGTCCATCCCTTGCCTACCTACCGGTCTTAATCTTCCCAGTCATCCTCGGCAGCATCCTGCGTTTTGGTGATCTGCGCGACAAAAGACTTAGACTTCTTTTGTTTCTTTTCTTCCTTTGGCGGAAAATTCCACGGTTCTTCCTTACGCCAGTAAGCGAGGTCAGCTTCGGTAAGCTCGCCTAACAAACGCTTTTCAATATTGGTTGTGGATTTCTTTTTAGCGGCCATATGTCTCCTAATTTCTGCCTAGATCGGTTGAAGAACTTCCAATTCGTGCGGTCGATGGTGTTACATATTCAATTCCGGACTCAAACAACCTGCGGCCCATCTTTCCGGGCAGTTCGGTTTCCCTGCAGGTTGTATATTTCTCAAGCGTTTGTAAAAATGTAGCATAGCGTTTTTCACCGCGTTCCGCTCCATTTAAAGAACGTTCTTTTAATATTCTGGCCAGATTGGGCCTTACGTACTCAAGAATGGGCATCGGCGCTTTGTTTTTAGGATATAGTGTAGCAAATAATGTATTAGGAGGAACACCCGTCGTCTTCATAATAGGAGGCGTTGAAATATCAACGGTATATTTCTTGTCCTGCGCCAGGTGTGTTAACCACAATGCCAAATATTGTGCGTTAGCTCTTTCAAGTTCCCCGGCTGGTGACGGTTTATCAGAACGGGTTGCACGTGGTAAATCATCAATAGAAGCGGGTGTAACGCCTTCAAGCACCGGGTGTGCTATCAATTCGTCCCATGCAGGCAAGGCATGTGAGGCATCGGTAAGGGGGTCGATATCAATAATATGGGTATTCTGAATAGTATCAATAAGGCGGGGTATTCGTCGTATGTGCAAGAGTTCTTCCTTCAGATCTGCATAAAATGCGATAAAGGGCACCTCACCTTTTTCTACTTTTGTACTATACCCCATGACATTGATGGCCTGTCCTTTACGGTTTTCAATTAACTGTAAGACGCGTTGCGCTGCGCGCCGCTGAGATTGAAGATTACTAGCAGCATTTACAAACCGTGGGGCATACGTTTCCGGATTAAATCCTTCGGGCACTTCGCCCTCTTTAAACTTTCCAAGATCGATACCGCCACGCGCCAAATTCCTGGCTGCGGCTTCTTGCGCACGCACATTGAAATAATAATAGTTAAGCGGTGCATTATCCGAAGTCATGATATCAATTTCATCTGGCCGCATGGAACGGCGATCATGGATGATAATCGGCCCTACTTTTTTCCCACCCATATCCACGGCTGAGCGATGGTCTAATACGCGCTGCATGTATCCAAACATATTATCCCGTATTAGGGAGCGTTCTTCATGTGCGGACTCATCCATAAACAGGCGATTGCCGTATTTCAAAAATTCTGGTTCCAGCAGCAGCGTACGCATCGTTTCTGATTTCATGTGGACGGCGTCGTTTAAATCAAGCCCATCGCGCTCCCACTTGGCGTGGCTGCTATGATCCATGCCCCTCGCAAGCTTTTCTACCAGCATGGCCATGGGGACCGATTTTCCGGTGGCAGAGCCCCCGCTTAGCACAAAAGACTGGCGTTCCGATGTGGGGACGTAATGTTTCTTATGATATTTGGAATCTTTAAGTACATAGTCGTTAAACCATGTTTCCATTCTATCGCGCACTAAAGCATTTGCCCGCTCGCGGTAGATAGTAAGTGCCGCGCATTCTTGCACTATGGAAGTGGGATCTCCTGCTTTGTGCTGCTTTCTTTCGGTATTTCTCAGCGCGCGCACCACCAACGCTTGTTCTGCCGCAGTGAGAGTATTGACTTCTGCTTTAATCGCCTTACCAACTTCCTTATAGATTTCTGCTTTTAAATGCGCACAATCTTCATTTAATTGCTCTAGCCGTCGTTTCTTTCCGTCCCACACCGATATGCCGCTGGCTTTTAAATGATGGTCTTGCGTGCGATCAATGCCGGTTAAGCGATAATATATCTCATTGACCTGATCTACGTAGGCCGCATCGTGTTTATCCACCCATTTTTTTGCCACTTCTTGTCCGGACCCTTCTTTGTGCAGGGCGTGTGAAAAATCTTTTTTTCTTAATGTAACATCGGGACGTACATAAAAGCTGGTAAGAATGGCTGTCCAGTGCAGCGCCATACGGTTTGGCTTAAACACCACCAGCTCCCGTAATCGAGGTGCTTCATCGGTTTCATCTGAGCCACCATAGCGTGTTAAATAATCAGCAAGTTTTTTAGGATCACTGTTCTCTACTTTATCAGGCTGAAAAGCAGTGTATTGAATAGGGTTCACTTTGGTTTCTTTTTCACCGTCTACGAGGCCGGATAGATAGGGATCTCTGTAGCCTCCCTTCTTCTGCTGCATTGCCACTTGTTGTGCATCTGGAATAAGCAGGTTCTTTCCGTCTTTCTTTTCATCTTTTTTTCCATCTTTGCTAGTCTCGTCCATAAGAGATTGCAGCAAGGCATGGATGCCCTCTTTAGTGTACGCAAGGCTGCCGTCCTGATTGCGGGTAATCTTTGTTATATTTTTAGGACTCATAGATAGTACTTTTGTACAAAATGCTAATATCCTAGAATACGATATAATCCTTACTAAAGTGTTAAATTTCCGTTATTTATGCGTTATGCCTTCGTAGGTAATGGAAAGTAACTAATTCAGATACCATACTTTTTGCCATGCTCCGTCTTACAGAAATCAAATTACCCCTTAATCATGCGCTTGAAGCGATTGCTGAGGCTGCTGCTAGCCGGTTAGGCATTGCGCCAGGGGAATTAATCTCCTGCACCGTCTTCCGTCGCGCACATGATGCGCGCAAAAAATCTGCCATCACGCTTATCTACACGCTTGATGTTGAGGTGAAGGACGAAGCGATGGTGATCAAGCGTTTCGCCAAAGACAAAGACGTGAAGTCTACCCCGGACATGGAGTACCGCTTTGTTGCGCGCGCGCCGGAGCTTCTTGCGAAGCGTCCCGTGGTGATTGGTGCAGGACCCTGTGGATTATTTGCGGCACTTGTGCTGGCGCAAATGGGATTTCGCCCGATTATTCTTGAGCGCGGCAAGGTCGTGCGCGAACGCACCAAGGATACCTGGAAGCTCTGGCGGCAATCGGTGCTCAATCCTGAATCCAACGTGCAGTATGGTGAGGGCGGTGCGGGGACGTTCTCCGACGGCAAGCTCTATAGCCAGATTAAAGACCCGCGCTATCTCGGTCGCAAAGTGCTGACTGAATTTGTCAAAGCCGAAGCACCCGCAGAAATTCTCACCGAGGCTCATCCGCATATCGGCACGTTTCGCCTGGTGAAGATGGTGGAGAATATGCGCCGGACAATCGAAACACTGGGTGGGGAATACCGCTTTGAGACCAGGGTAGAGGACATTGACATTGAAACCGGAAACGACGGAGTGCGCCGCGTGCGTGGGGTAGTGACGGCAAAGGGCGAACATATCGCCTGCGATCATCTGGTGCTGGCCATCGGCCACAGCTCACGCGATACGTTCCAGGTGTTGCAGGATCGCGGTGTATACATTGAGGCCAAGCCGTTCTCAGTAGGTTTTCGCATTGAGCATCCACAGTCGTTGATTGATGTTGCGCGCTTTGGGCCGTGCGCCGGTAATCCCATTCTGGGTGCTGCCGATTACAAACTGGTGCATCACGCTGCCAACGGGCGTGACGTATATAGTTTCTGCATGTGTCCGGGTGGTACGGTGGTGGCGGCCACTTCAGAAGAAGGGCGTGTTGTCACTAACGGTATGAGCCAATATTCGCGCGCCGAGCGCAACGCCAACGCGGGAATCGTCGTGGCCATCACGCCGGAAGATTATCCGGGCGGCCCGCTTGCGGGTGTTGCGTTTCAGCGTCGCTGGGAGGAGGCTGCATTTGCAGCAGGGGGCGGAACCTATGCTGCGCCCGCGCAGCGCGTAGGGGATTTTGTCGCAGGGGTGCCTTCTAAAGCGCTGGGCAGCGTGATTCCTTCTTATAAGCCAGCTGTGTTGCCGACCGATCTTTCCTCCTGCCTGCCTGAGTATGCAATTGCTGCCATCCGTGAGGCGATCCCCGCATTTGGGCGCCAGATACGCGGCTATGACATGGCGGATGCTGTGCTGACGGGTGTTGAGACGCGAACTTCATCACCCATCCGCATCAAGCGCGATGAGATGCTGCAGAGCATCAATACCAAAGGATTATTCCCCGCTGGTGAAGGGGCAGGCTACGCCGGAGGTATTCTCTCGGCAGGCGTAGACGGCATCAAAATCGCCGAAGCCGTGGCGCAGAGTATAGTGGGTTAGCTTAAGCTCTCGGCGCTATAGCGGGCAATCAAGCCGCTGCGCATAGCGTGGCGGTAGACGCGCACGAAGGTGAAGCAGGCAAGCACGATATAGCCCACCGCGAGACCTGCGCCCCATGCGAGTGCGGGCCATGAAGCACTGCCACCTGCGACGATGGCGCGCATACTCTCAAACACATACGCCGGAGGCATTAGTTTCGCGATCCACTGCATCCAGTGTGGCAGCGTGGCGAGCGGATAAAACACGCAAGCGAACGGCGATATAAGCGCAGGGATGGGCCAGATGAACCATTCCGCCGCAGGTCCCAGGCGCAACACAATCGCTGTGCCGAAGATGCCAAGCGCCACACCGAATAGGAAAAGGATGAAAAGAAACGGCACGATCAGCATGCCGTACACTATGAAACTTAGTCCGAATACGCAGGAAGCTACCACCAGCATCACGACGAGCCCAACCGCGCTTGTGACAATGCTTGCGAGCACGAGCCCGCTTAAATATTCGCCTGTGGAGATCGGTGTGGCGAAGACGTTGAGGAAATTGCGCGACCAGACGTCTTCAAAAAACGCCATCGTGACGCCCTGCATCACGCGCGTGAGAAAATCCCACAGCAGCACCGCGCCCAGAAATATCGGAACGAAATTGAACGGGGAGGTGCTGACATTGTTGAGGTAACGCGTGATGAAACCCCACAGCACAATATCGATAGCGACCCAGACGAACAGCGGCACGAAGCGCGCAGCGCTTTCACGCAGCAAGTAGAATTGGCGCAGCAGGATGGCGTAGATGCGGCAGAAGTTCATGGGTGATGCCCTTCTCTGAATGCAAGCGGTTCACGCGCCACGGCGATGAACAGGTCTTCAAGCGTTTCCTTGCCATGTTGCTGCGGCAGAGTTTTGGGCGCGCCTTCCAGCAGAATATTGCCACGGGAGAGGAAAAGCACGCGGTCGCATACTTGCTCGACTTCATACATGTTATGCGAGGTCCACAACACGCCACAGTCGCCGTCTGCCACCACCTCACGGATTTTAATGCGGATATCGTGCGCTTTGGCAGGGTCGAGCGAGCCGGTAGGTTCATCAAGCAGCAGCAAGAGAGGGCGGTTGAGCAACGCCTTAGCAAGGCATACACGCGTCTGCTCACCGGAAGACAGCACGCCGCAGCGCGTATGGCGAAATGCAGTGAGCTCGAATTGCGTAAGCAGTTCTTCAATACGAGCGGTTAAATTGGGTGTGCTGTATAGCAGGCCGAAAACACGCAGGTTCTGCACCACCGTGAGATTACCCGGCAGCGGCGCATAGACGGCAGCGAAGTTGGTATGCGAAAGTGCTTTTGCGCGGTGGCTTTGAATATCAAAGCCTTCGATATGGATAGAGCCCGCACTGGGTTCCAGCACGCTTAGAATCATATTGATGGTGGTGGTCTTGCCTGCGCCGTTAGGCCCAAGCAGTCCCACGATTTCACCCCGCCTTACTTCGAACGAAATACCATCCACAGCCACTTTGCTGCCGTATGTTTTGCGTAACCCGCTGACGGAAAGTACGTGATCCATGGCTAAAGCAATCCTAGTTCGGTGAGTTCGCGACGCATGTCTTCCGGCAAATCGTCGCCGCTTTTACCTTTGGCAAGATCGGGTGGGGCATCTTTAGATTCAAGATAACGCCATCC
>Ga0206965_10077_pt1 | contig 29313 bp, 23 predicted proteins | sample Alteio_BWOrgHeat_26_FD_152973 | JGI IMG/M metagenome (GOLD analysis project Ga0206965, IMG submission 152973) | Enriched cells from forest soil in Barre Woods Harvard Forest LTER site, Petersham, Massachusetts, United States -... | ecosystem: Environmental > Terrestrial > Soil > Temperate forest >...
GTCGGTGGTGTTGACCGACTGTCCACCGGGACCAGAGGAGCGGAAGACGTCGATACGCAGGTCTTTGTCCTGAATCACAATGTCCACTTCCTCCGCTTCCGGCAATACGGCCACGGTCGCCGCCGAGGTATGAATACGCCCGCCCGCTTCCGTCACCGGAACACGCTGTACGCGGTGCACGCCAGATTCAAACTTCATCTTAGCAAATACGCCGCGTCCGCTGATGGTGGCGCTTGCTTCTTTATAGCCACCAATGCCGGTATCTGAAATCGACAGCACTTCGAACTTCCAGCGCTGCTGCTCAGCATAACGCTGGTACATACGGAAAAGCTGCGCGGCAAAGAGCGCGGCTTCCTCACCGCCCGTACCTGCGCGAACTTCAAGTATGGCGTTTTTCTCATCGGCAGCATCTTTAGGCAAAAGCGCCAACTGCACCAGGCGAGTGAGTTCAGGAATCTGCTTATCGAGCGCGCGCAGTTCTTCCTCAGCCATGCGCTTCATTTCGCTGTCGCAGGCCGGATCAGCGAGCAATTCTGCTGTCTGCTTGCGCTCTTCGGTCGAGGCTTTAAGCGCCTTAATGGAATCCACGACCGGTGTCAGATCGGAAAATTCTTTCGAGAGTTTAGCGAACTCGCTGCCCGCATCGGGGCGCGACATCGCATCACGCAACTCGTCATGGCGCCGTATCAGCGCTTCTAATTTATCTTCAAAAGCCATGCGGAGTTACTAATGAGTATTGCGCCAGCGCGCAAGCGTTGCGATGAGATCGGTAAAGGCGACTTCCTTCTGCTCGCCCGAATCTAGTTCTTTAAGCGTAACTACACCTTTGGCAAGCTCAGTATCGCCGAATATAAGTGCAACAATGGCATTAGCCCTATTGGCTTTCTTCATACGATTGCCGAGATTACCCTTGTAGGCAAACTCGACATGAAAACCTTCCTTGCGCAACAGTTGCACCGACTTTAATGCTTCTTCCTCGGCTTTTTCACCCAGTGGAATGAACGCAATCGGGCGTGACGCTTTAGCAGGCAGCGCCTGCCAGTCCATCAACGCTGCAAGCCTTTCTATGCCCGCCGCCCAACCTATACCAGGCGTTGCCGGCCCGCCCATTAATTCCACCAACCCGTCATACCGCCCGCCTGCCAACACCGTACCCTGTGCGCCGAGCAAATCGGTCGTGAATTCAAAGACCGTGTGATTATAATAATCCAGCCCGCGCACGAGACGTTCGTTGAGCGTGAAAGCAATGCCAAGCCCAGCAAGTCCTTCGGTCACTTTGGTAAAATAGGCTTGAGCCTCCGGCGTTAAATGATCCTTCATACGCGGTGCATTCACAATGATTTTCCGATCACCTTCGTCTTTGGAATCAAGGATGCGCAGCGGATTGCGCGCAAGGCGTGCTTTGCTGTCTTCCGACAGTTGCGCCTCATGCGCGCGGAAATAATCCACCAGTGTCATGCGGTAATGCCCACGGCTTGCAGCATCACCCAGCGTATTTATCTCCAGCTTCACCTTATCCTTGAGTCCCAGCGCAGTTAACACCTGATGTGCCAGCGCAATGGTTTCAACGTCACCCAGCGGGCTATCCACGCCTAAGAGCTCCACACCTATCTGATGAAACTGACGCTGGCGGCCTTTCTGCGGACGTTCATAGCGAAATGCCGGGCCGGAATAAAACAGCTTAAGCGGCAATTGATCCTGCAGATTATTAGAAACAAATGCACGCGCAATGCCTGCAGTAAACTCGGGTCGTAGTGTAATCCCTTCACCGCCACGATCGGTAAAGCTGTAGGTTTCCTTGGTCACCACATCGGACGTATCGCCGAGCGTGCGGTGAAACACGTCGGAGAATTCAAATATCGGCGTGCTGATTTCACCGTAGCCGTAGCGCTCTGCTACCGCCAGCGCACAGGTCGTGATAAAGCGGAATTTGCGCGCTTCCTCCGGCAGCAAATCATGCGTTCCACGCACAGGCTGGAGTTTCTGGGACATTACGACGCTTTCTTGAAAGACTTCTTGGAGTAGGTTTTCTCAATATAGTCACTCACCATCTGCTGGAACTCCTCGGTGATTTTATCGCCGCGCAGGGTGGCTGCTTTCTTGCCGTCGACGAACACCGGCGCCGTTGGTGACTCTCCGGTGCCCGGCAGGCTGATGCCGATGTTAGCGTGCTTGCTTTCACCGGGACCATTAACGATGCAGCCCATCACTGCAACGTTCATCGTCTCAACGCCCTCATATTGCGTTTTCCAAACCGGCATAGAATCACGTAGAAACGATTGAATGCTTTCGGCAAGTTCCTGGAAATAGGTGCTGGTCGTGCGCCCGCAACCGGGGCAAGCGGTGACCATCGGCGTAAAGGAGCGAATGCCGGAGGTCTGCAAAATCTCCTGTGCAACGATGACTTCCTGCGTACGATCACCGTTCGGCTCCGGCGTGAGCGAGACGCGGATGGTATCGCCGATACCTTGCAGAAGCAGTGTTGCCATCGCCGCAGTCGAGGCCACGATGCCCTTGCTGCCCATACCCGCCTCGGTGAGGCCCAAATGCAAGGCATAGCTGCATTTTCCAGCAAGGTCGCGGTAGACATGAATCAAATCCTGCACACGGCTTACTTTGCAGGAAATCACGATGCGATCGGAGGCCATACCTATGGCCTCAGCTTGTTTGGCACTATCAAGCGCCGACGTCACCAGCGCCATGCGCGAGACTTGCTCCGCACTCAAAGGCTCTTTGCGTTTGCCGTTTTCATCCATCAGGCGCGCAAGCAACTGGCCGTCGAGACTACCCCAGTTGACTCCAATGCGCACGGGCTTATCGTATTTCAGCGCACATTCGATCATCTGCGCAAATTGCGTATCATGCTTGTCGGCAAAACCTACATTGCCGGGGTTGATACGGTATTTGGCAAGCGCCTTAGCGCAGTCGGGGAAGTCGGCCAGCAACCGGTGACCATTATAATGGAAGTCACCGACGATGGGCACATCGCACCCAGCTTTATGCAGCGCCTCCACGATGTGCGGCACCTGTTTTGCAGATTCTTCGTTGTTCACCGTGACGCGCACAATCTCCGAGCCCGCACGCGCCAGCGCCAACACCTGCGTCACCGTACTTTGCGCATCCGCTGTGTCGGTATTGGTCATCGACTGCACAACCACCGGTGCATCGCCGCCAACATATACGTTGCCAACGCGGACCTTATGGCTTTTTCGGCGAGTTATTCCTGGGGTAGATTCCATAGTTCATCAATACATAATTAGGGGGTAACGCTACCTGACGGCGCAGAGCGATAAAACACGTCGTATCGCTTGCCTCCTCCATACAGCTTCTCCAGGCCCTATCCATGGCTGCTCGCGCGTTTTTGTCAAGCATTTGCGTGAGTTCTGAGGGCACTTCGGGGATATTAAGCTCAGTTCTTGCGCGGTCGTGGACGGCAAAATACCAGTAGCTATAAAGCAATACCAGGCCTGCAAGTACCCCCCAGACGATATGCCGCGACGGCAGGTTTTCCTTCAAGGTAGGCTCAGGAATGAAGAAGTCGCGATCATGGGCACGCAACGACTCATAGGCATCGAGCACGTCTTCTGCGTCGAGCCGCAGATATTCGGCATAATTGCGGATATAGCCGCGAATATACGCCTTACCCGGCAGCTCAGCGAGCTCGCCGCTTTCGATGGCGCGCAGGTACTTGGCGCGGATATGCAACGCACTTGCCGCCTGTTCCACACTGATGCGCAAACTGTCACGGCTGTCGCGCAGATAGTGGCCGATATCCTGATATTCCGAGGCTTTCATGAATACTGCCAATAGGATTGGGCAGCCATCTTGCGCAGTCTATAGCGTCTTTGCAAGTGCCTTTAGCCTACTACCACACCGTTTTCCCGCGCATAGTCCTCCAGCTGTCGGCGCACGCTCGGCTCGGAGGATTCGCATAATCCTTGCACGTAGCTTTGCAAATGATCCATTTTAAGGCTACGAATCATAGTCTTAACTGGTCCGACGGCTGACGGCGGCATGGAAAGCGAACGCAATCCCACCCCGATAAGCGCCATAGCCTCAAGAGGTTTACGCGCCATTTCGCCGCAGAATCCGGCCTCTACCCCCACCTTCTGGCATTCCTGTGCCACTGCGTGCACAATACGCAGCACTTCCGGCGCCAGCACATCATAGCGGTCGGAAACGCGCTGACTACCGCGGTCGCAGGCAAAGATGAACTGTAATAAGTCATTACTTCCAATGGAGATGAAATCAACGCGCTTGAGCAATGCCGGTAGTTGCCACAATATCGCCGGCACCTCAATCATCGTGCCCACACGCACTTTCTTTGGCAACGCCAGCCCTTCTATGCGCGCACGCTCCAGCTCCATATTAAGCAGCTTGCGCGCCTCATCGAGCTCATAGACCTGAGTAATAAAGGGTAGCATGACGTCAAGCGGGCGATCGGCAGCCGCATGAATCAGCGCGCGGAACTGACGGCGCAAGATGGCGGGACGATCGAGCCCAATGCGGGTTGCACGCCAGCCAAGCGCCGGGTTTTCTTCATCGTCAATCGGGAAATAGGGTAGTTGCTTGTCGCCGCCGATGTCAAACGTGCGGAAGATGACGCGCTTATCGCCCGCTTGACGCAGAATTTTGCTATAGACCTTGCTCTGCGATTTTACATCCGGCATCGACGAGGAAATGAGATACGGCAACTCAGTGCGGTAAAGCCCCACGCCGTCGACATCGTCCGCCTGCAGGTGCTTCACATCAACAAAAAGCCCCGCATTGATGTTAAGCGAAATACGTTCGCCGTCGAGTGTTACCGGCGGCAGATCGTGCTGCGCGGCATACGCCTGCGTGCGGGCACGGTTGGCACGGATATGCTCGGCTACCGTACGCTCAATATCCTCGCCGGGGCGCACATACACTTCGCCGTTATCACCATCGACAATGACCGGATCACCTGACTGGATAATTTCCATCGCATCGGCAATTTTGCCCACCACCGGGATATCCATCGCACGCGCAATGATAACAATATGCGAAGTCCCGGCCCCATCCTCCAGCACCAGTCCCTTGATTTTCTTGCGACCGTATTCGAGCAGCTCGGCAGGTCCAAGCGTGCGGGCGACCAGAATAAAGCGGGCAGGCAACTCCGCCGGATCGGGCGCATCGCTCTTACCGGAAAGCTGCTCAAGCAGACGATTGGAGACATCTTCCAGATCGTGCAGGCGCTCGCGGATATATTCGCTCTGCACCTGACTCATGCGTGAAGTCATTTCTTCTTGCGCCTTGCGCACAGCAGCCTCAGCGGTAAGGCCCGTGTTGATGGCATCGACAATCTGATTCACCCAGCCTTTATCCTGCGCAAACATCCGGTAACTTTCCATGATGTCGCGCTGCTCTTCCCCTTCCTCCAGGCCCGCCTGATGGATAATCTGGTCCACTGAATTCTGCAGCGCATCCAGCGCCTCCTGCAACCGCTCCAGCTCACGCGCCGGGTCCTCGGACATGGCGATTTTCACCTCGATGCGCTTGCGGTGCATGATGGCAATACCACGCGCAAGCCCGGGAGCGAATTTCATGCCGGTTAAGTGCTGCGAGAACAACGTCGTACTTGAACCCTGCTGCAGTTCGCTACGGCTGACCAGCTTGCCCGACTGATTAAGTTCAGCGAGCACCATTGCCACGGTTTGCAGCACTTCGATCTGATCGTTTGAGAATGTTTTTTCCTGCTTGTCCTGCACCACCAGCACGCCCACCACTTTGCCGCTCTGCAAAATCGGCACGCCGACGAAGGCATGGTATTTTTCCTCGCCGGTTTCAGGGCGGTAAACGAATTTGGGATGATGCTGCGCGTCTGCAAGATTGACCGACTGGGCAGTGGCAGCAATATCGCCCACCAACCCCTGCCCCACTTCCAGGCGGGTTAAATGCACCGAGGAGGGGTTAAGACCGACGCTGGCAAACAGTTCCAACACATCACCTGCACGGAGCATATACACCGAGCAGACATCGCACCCCATCTCATGGGCGATGACCTTGACGATGGCATCAAGCCGATCCTGCGGCGAGTCTGGCGACGCCATCACGTCGCGGATGCGCCGAAGCAGTATCAACGGTGAGGAGGCGTCTCCCGCAATTTTGGTTTTAGTGCGCGGCATGCGTTCTGAGCGTTATATTGGGTTATTATTGATACTACTATAGCAGGCAAAATCTTCTATGGGAAACACGAAGAATGTTTTTGCTGCGGCGCAGCAAAAATACCATTGTTGCTCTACGCTTGACTCCCTGAATGGGGCATCCTAGGGTCCTTCAACACTAACCCTCTGGGAAACAGGAGAAGAACCAATGACTGTATTTCTGACTATCCTCTTTGTTATCATTTTATCCACCTTTCTGGGGAGCTTTTTTACCGTATCCACCGCACAGGTGGCCGTGATTACCCGGTTTGGAAAATTCCTCTGCATCGCGGAGCCGGGGCTTAACTGGAAAATGCCCTTTATCGACACCGTTGCCGGAAGGGTGAGTCTGCGTGTCAACCAGATCACCATGACCATGGAGACCAAGACTAAGGACAACGTATTCGTCACTATCCCCATCTCGGTGCAAAACCGCGTGCGTCCTGAGAAAGTGTACGACGCTTATTACAAACTTGCCAATCCCGCGGCACAGATTCAGTCTTATGTTGAGCAGGTCATTCTCGGCCATGTGCCCGGCATGACACTGGACGAAGTGTTCGCCAGCCAGTCGGGCATCGCCGCCGCCGTGAAGCAGGAGCTTGATGCCGACATGGCAGGCTTTGGCTATGAAATCGTCAATGTGCTGGTCACTGACATCGTGCCGGACGCCAAGGTAAAATCGGCCATGAATGATATCAATGCCGCACAGCGCGAACAGGTGGCAGCGAGTGCGCGCGGCGAATCAGAAAAAATTCTTGTGGTCAAGAAAGCGGAAGCCGAAGCCGAAAGCAAAGCGCTGCAAGGTCAGGGCATCGCCAATCAACGCAAGGCGATCATCGAGGGTTTACGCGGTTCGATTGAGGAGTTCCAGAAAGCGGTCGGCGATGTAACGACGAGCGAGGTTATGCAACTCGTGTTGATCACTCAGTATTTTGACACGCTTAAATCCATCGGCGAGAGCGACAAGACTAATACGCTTTTCCTGTCGCATTCCCCTGCTGCTGTGAAAGATGTTTCCGAGCAGATCATGCAGTCCATGCTGGCGGCGGATAAGGCAAAATAATTTCAAGACGTTCTGGACAAGCCTCAGAATGCAGGTATACCCATAGCACTTTCTTTGTAAAAACAGCCCCCGTTGTTAGGGAGGCAAGCGAGATTTTCTATGTGTTGGAGTGGTGAGGCTTCTGCGGTGCTGGCGTTTTGTGGTTTTGCTACCGCAAGCTACACCGCTTACAAAGGCGAGCCCAAACCGCTCTGGCTAGCGCTCGGATATTTCTCCCTCATGGAGGCATTGCAGGCTTATACCTACAGCGTGATCAATCAATGCGGCGAGCCAGCTAATCAAATTGCAACATTGCTGGGCTATCTGCATATCGCGTTTCAACCCTTCTTCATTAATCTGCTGGCACTTTATTTTGTGCCCAAAGCCGTGCGCGACAAACTGTCCGTATGGGTTTTCAGTATCTGCCTGCTTTCTGCCACGGTAATGATTATCCAGCTCTTCCCGTTTGATTGGGCGGGACATTGCGACCCCCATCGCCCCTTATGCGGCACAAGGCTTTGTTCCGTATCAGGCAATTGGCACATCGCTTGGGAAGTGCCTACCAACGGCTTAGGTAATTATTTTGTACGCCTGGGCTGGCGGGTGCTTTCAGATGGATATCCCACCTATGTATTCGCCGGAATGCTGCTGCCACTGCTCTATGGCTCCTGGCGGCTGGCATTGTTCCACTATGCGCTGGGCCCTACACTGGCAAGCCTGACTACCAATAACATGAACGAATGGCCTGCCGTGTGGTGCTTGCTCTCGATTGGCATTCTGATGCTTGCCGTTAAAACGCCACTACGCCACTGGTTGCATGTGAGAAAGTTCTTTCTCTGGCCGTCGAACTGGCAGGAACAGACTTAAGCGGCGTATTTGCGTCCTAAGTAGGTCTCGGTCTGCCCTATAAGTTCTGCCAGTATATCCTTCACCGGTTCGATTCGGGTCACCATACCCACACTCTGGCCCGCCATGACCGAGCCATTCTCAACATCGCCGTCGATCACTGCGCGCTTGAGCGCCCCGGCCCAAAAATGTTCGATTTGCAACTGTGCTTCTTTCTTATTGAGTTCACCTTTTTTGTATTTTCCTATCACCTCGTGCTGAAAACGGATGAACGCTCCCGTCGCTTTATTCTCAACTGCTCGCACCGGAATAACGGGAAATTCGGTATCGATTTGTATAGACGGCGTGGCATCGCGCGCGTTGGAGCGAATGAAAGCTTGCTTGAAGTTAGGATGGGCGATCGACTCTGTCGCGCATACAAAACGCGTGCCCAGCTGCACACCCGAAGCGCCCATCTCCAAATAACTTGCGATGGCCTCGCCTCGTCCGATGCCACCGGCAACAAACACCGGCACTTCTTCAATCTCCGGCAAAATCTCCTGCGCCAGCACCGAGGTAGAGACCGGTCCGATATGCCCTCCCGCCTCCATACCTTCAATGATGAGTGCATCCGCACCAAGCTTGATAAGTTTACGCGCAACGATAGCTGAGGGCGCAAAGCACATCACCTTTCCACCATACGCCTTCACCGCCTGCACAGCCTGCGCCTTAGGGATGCCACCGGCCAGCACCACATGCGAGACATTCTGCGCACGGCATACTTTAAGCAACCCGTCCAGCTCCGGATGCATGATGATGAGATTAACGCCGAAGGGTTTATCGGTCAGGCGCCGCGTTTCGATGATTTCTTTCTCCAGCAGCGCCGGCGACATCGAACCGCAGGCCAGCACGCCAAACGCACCCGCATTGCTAAGCGCCGCCACCAGGCGATGCTCCGATACCCACGACATCGCTCCACCCATGATGGCATATTCGCAGCCCAGAAACTCGGTGCCGCGCTGCCAGAGGACATTGAGCGGTATTCCGTAGCCGATATGTGCGCTTACCTGCTTTTTCTTTTCCTGCAGCCAGCCTTGCATCTTGGCGAGCATCTCCTTACCGCCTTCAAATTTTTCTTTTTTCATATCCTCAAAGGATTTGAGAACATCCTGCCAGCGGCCTTCTTCCAGCTGATACTTGGAGAAATATTCGCGCACGGCTTCATTGGCAACCCAGTTACCACTGCGCTGCGCCTTTTCCGCCAGATGCGCGAGCATCTTGGCAACATCTTCCTGTAATCGAAAACTGCGAAGTCCCATAGATGTGGCACTTTGTAACACATCGCGGGCTTAGTGCCTAGTGCTATGTGCTATTAGCTACGATGGGCCCGGCGCGGTCAGCAGACCGCGCGAGCCATCAGCCCGCTGGTCGGCGCGCCAAGTGAAAATCAGGAGATTTTCACGGGCGCATTTATAAAATTAGCCATCTAACCCAAACGCCGTATGCAGCGAGCGGAGCGCAAGTTCGGTATATTCCTCAGAAATCAATACAGAAATTTTGATTTCTGAGGTTGAAATCACCAGAATGTTGATGCCCTTCTCGGCGAGCGCCTCAAACATCTCCTGCGCGATACCGACATGACTGCGCATGCCTACACCGATGACCGAGATTTTTGCCACCGTCGCATCCGAATGCAGCGATTTATATTTGATTTGGTCACGCGATTTTTCTACCGCCGCTACAGCGCGCTGCAGATCGCCGCGTGGCACGGTGAAGGTCATGTCCGTCTCCTTGCCGGCTTCGGTGATATTCTGCACGATCATATCCACATTGATATTGGCTGCGGCCAGCGGTCCAAAGATTTTTGCACTTACACCAGGGACGTTTGCCACCGAGGTGAGCGTAATACGCGCCTCGTCTCGGCTGTAGGCAATGCCTGTGACTTTTCTTCTTTCCACAACTTCCTCCTCATCTACCAGTAGGGTTCCCTCCGCATCGCTGAAGCTTGAAAGTACCTGCACGCGCACGCCGTGGTTCATCGCCATTTCTACCGAGCGTGTCTGCAGCACTTTCGCACCCTGCGATGCCATTTCCAGAATTTCCTCATACGCCACCTTGCGCAGCTTGCGCGCACGCGTGACGACACGCGGGTCGGAGGTATAAACCCCATCCACGTCTGTATAAATATCACAGCGATCCGCTTTGAGCGCCGCTGCCAGCGCTACCGCCGACGTATCTGATCCGCCCCGACCGAGCGTCGAGATGCGCCCATTTTCATCAACGCCCTGAAAACCCGCGACCACAGCAACCTTACCGGTTTTAAGCGATTGCAGTATGGCATCGGTCTTGATGTCATGAATACGTGCTTTGCTGTGCGCGCTGTCGCTAATGAGCGGAATCTGCCAGCCAAACCACGAACGCGCGGGTATGCCCATTTCACCCAGCGTCAATGCCAGCAGCCCGGAAGTGACCTGTTCTCCAGAGGAGACCACTGCGTCATACTCTTCCAACGCCTCAGGCGCCACAAGCGGCGAAATCTGACGCACGAGCCCCACCAACTGATCGGTAACTCCGGCCATAGCGGAAACGACCACAGCCACCTGATTGCCGTGCTCAAGCTCTTTCTTCACTTTAAGCGCAACATTGCGGATGCGTTCAAGGTCGGCTACCGACGTGCCGCCGAATTTCTGTACAATAAGTGCCATAGAAGGGTTGCATATACGGGCAAATGCAGCCTTTTTCCAGTAAAATATCAGAATGTAAGGCGCATCACCACCGCATCCTCGCGGGTACCTCCCTCGCGCTGGTAATAATCCTTACGGCGAGAGATTACTTTAAATCCAGCCTTTTCGTAGAGATCCTGTGCAGCCGCATTACCTTGCTTAACCTCAAGAAAAACCGCGATTGCCTTGCGTTCTCTTGCCCACTGCGCCATAGCCGCCACAACAGCTTTTCCTACCCCCTGGCGACGGAAATCCGGCATCACCGCCAGTGTCAGTATTTCGGCATCATCACCCAGGCAGCGCAGCAGCCCGAACCCCTTATTTCCTGCCATAAACGCCTCTGTGCCCTTTATAGACAACATGCTAGCAATAGCCTGCTCATCCCATCCCTTGCCAAAGGAGGCACAGTGTATCGCCGAAAGCAACGCAGTATCCGGTGCTGATGTAATCTCTATGTTGATCGTCAAAGGTAACTCCCTTACACTCCCCCCATTATGACAGCGCAATCGGCAACCGTCGACAAGGATGAAATTGAGCGCTTCTCGCGCATTGCCGAGGAGTGGTGGGATGAACATGGTAAATTTCGTCCGCTGCATAAAATGAACCCACTGCGCCTGCAGTATATCCGCGACCGTGCTTGTGCATACTTGGGCCGTAACCCTGAGCAATTGCGTCCACTGCATGGCGTGAGTGTGCTGGATATCGGCTGCGGCGGCGGGCTGCTTTGCGAACCGCTGACCCGTCTTGGTGCCATGGTCACCGGCATCGATGCCTCGGAGAAAAACATTGCCGTGGCGGCGCTGCATGCGGATAAGATGGGACTCGATGTGAACTATCTCTGCACTACGCCAGAAGCATTAGTGCCTAGTGCCCCGTGCCTAGTGCCTGAAGAATCGCAAAGCACAAGGCACAAAGCACAAGGCACTCAATACGATATCGTCCTCGCGCTCGAAATTGTCGAACATGTTGCCGATGTACCTGCTTTCCTACGCGCAGTAACAGCCCTAGTAAAACCAAATGGCATTCTGTTCATGTCCACCCTCAATCGTACGACAAAGTCTTACGCATTGGCCATTGTAGGAGCGGAATACGTGCTGCGCTGGCTGCCACGTGGTACACATAGCTGGCAGAAGTTTCTCAAGCCCTCCGAACTTTGTGCGGGCCTGCGCAAGGAGGGTATGCATATTGGGCAGATGAGCGGTATGGTCTTCAACCCTTTCAGCAACAGCTGGTCATTAAGCAGCACCGATCTGGATGTTAATTACCTGCTGACCGCCACTAAAAATTGAACGAGCCAACACCCGTGCCATAGCTGCCAAAAGCAGTGGTCGTCTTATAGGATTGAGACGGAATCGCATTATATTGAAGAATAACAACGCGGTTATTGCTGTTATCGACTACGTAGAGGTTATTACTGCTATCAAACGCAATGCCGGTGGGATTATTAAAGTATAAAGCGCCATTGCCTGAAGCACAGCTGCAAGAGGAAGAAGAGGACACCGCTCCGCCGCCGATAGTTAAAAGCCATGCACCTGAGCTGTTAAATTCCTGAATCCGGTTATTGCCGCTGTCTGCAACCCAGATATTGCCATATCCATCCACAGCCATATGCGTGGGCGCATTAAACTGGCCACTGCCGGAGCTGACGGAATTAAAAAACACGCTGCCGCCTCCGCAAGTGCCGCCGGGACAGGCAAACTTAAGTATACGCGCGTTGCCAGCATCCATGACATATACATTCTCACTACTATCTACCGCAATGCCGGTAGGATTGCTCATGAATAAGCCACTGGTTCTTCCGGTCCCGTAGCTGGAATTGCAGGTGTAGGGCGATGTGGTACTACAAGCAAAAAAGCCGTGATTGATGGTATCGACGTTCCAGACATATCCCCCAGCATCATACGCCATGCCTATCGTACCGCCGGAACTATTGGAGAGATTGCTTCCCGTTGCGTAGCTGCTGGCAGCAGTATAAAGCGTGGTGTACCCCACACCATTGCCAGGGCTAGCTACCCAGACATTATTATTGCTATCAACAGCAATGCCGGACGGATTCATAGCACTGCTGGAATATGCAGCGCTGCAACTGCCCGCAGTGCTGCAATTTTGAAAACGCTGATTAAGAGTGTCCACCACCCACACGGTACTACCGCTGACCGCAATCCCGGAAGGAGCGCCGACGGTTACGCCGGAACCGCCCCCCACGCCATTGAGTACGGAAGAGACATTCATCCACGGAATGAGTGAAAAACACGCATTGCTACCTGAAGCTATCAATTTTCCGCCACCAATGACGGGAATAACAGGAAGGCCATAATAGCCGGCACCCGAAGCATAATCCGCCGCACCCACGGTATATTTGAAGTTAAGCGCATTGGTACCAGTGCCCGCAGTATAATACGCAGCTACCCCATGCGTACCATTGACTCTTCCCCACAGAAACGGACAATTGGGAGTGCACTCTTCGTAGTCCGCATAAAAATAAAGTGATGGGTAGTTGGTAATACCCGTAGTGGTGACGGTCACTACACCGGGAAATACAGCACTGAAATTGAGCGCCTCACCCATCACATAATTAGCGTTGGGCGGCGGCGATACAATGACCGCATTGCGAAGAACGGATGGATATTGATTGATGTTCCACAACGAGCTTTTATAGACGACAAGATCATCAAACGTGCTCGTGGGCGGCTTTTTAACAAACGTCACATTGGCACCGGCAGCATCCGTAACCAGCGAACTGGTGGTGGGATTAGGAAAAGCACCACTGCTTTGAAGATGCGCATTGAGGAGCTGGTCTGTGTCGGTAGACCCGGCATTAAGCTGCGTGGCCGTGCCGCTGGCACCGTTAAGCGGTATCCACGCACCGTGGCCATCCGCACCGTGGCTGACAAGTGCAACGGCCGTGCGATTCACCACACCATTGTCAGATACGAGGATGTGCGGCGTCCATGCCGATACCGACGGATCAGTAGCGGGTGCCACTGCATAGGTAAAGTTGGGAGGCCAGCAGAAACTATAGCCGCCATTAGCATTGGTGCTGCTTTTCAGATATAAATCCGGATCAGCAGCGGCATACATATCCACTGCATAGGTGATATCGTGACCATAGCCGTCGAGCGCATAGTCGTTGGATAGTCCAAGCGAACGCACCGGCACCATGCCGATGGCAACAAAATTGGTGGAATCGGTATAATTGCTGGTTGCGCAATTAATACCCGGACTGCCGTTCCAAGCAGCAGAGGTTGCCACTCCGTAGCTGGCGCTCCCCATCGGCTGAGTCGCGTCCGCCGGACACGGCAGCACACCGTTGGCCGCCTGATATTCGCGCAGCGCCGTGAATACGGTGTTCATGCGCGCCGTGGTAATGGCATTGGCATCGAGCGTTGTGTGAAATCCCGGCAACACGGCCACCATCACCAGTGCCGCCACCGTAAGCAGGATGCTCACCTGAATAAGGGTGAACGCCTGGGTTGCTCCCGTTTTTTTTATGCTGCCCTGCATCCTGATAATAATACCGCATACAGGCGGGAAGAACAAGGCCGCCCTCTATCCTCTTGCCTGAATTTTCTGTCTCTATATAACCTAAGGCATGGTAATTGCTTCTGAGAATCGCCGTGGTCTGATGTTCGTGCTCTCTTCGCCCTCGGGCGCGGGCAAGACGACCATTTCGCGGCGCATGCTTGAGGTTGATCCTGCACTTACCCTATCCATTTCGGTTACCACCCGCCCCCGGCGCAGCAGCGAAATGGACGGACGCGACTATCACTTCATCACCCGCGAACAGTTTGACGACATGGCGCGAAAAGGCGAGTTGCTGGAGCATGCGACCGTATTCGATCATCATTACGGCACGCCGGCACAATATGTAAATGAATGCCTGGCCAAAGGCGTTGATATTCTGTTCGACATCGACTGGCAAGGCACCCGCCAGCTTGCACACAAGAACCGCAGTGACCTTGTGAGCGTCTTCATCCTGCCGCCGTCCATGCATGAACTTGAGCGCAGGCTTCGCACCCGCGCCCAAGATAGCGATACGGTGGTGGCACGTCGTATGGCGAAAGCGACCGCTGAAATCAGCCACTGGCAGGAATATGATTATGTGCTCGTCAACGATGACCTGGAAGCTACCATTACCAAGGTGATGTCCATCCTGCAGGCCGAACGCATGAAGCGCGTCCGCCAAACCGATTTGCCGGGATTTATTAAGACACTGAAGTGATTATTTAGGGGGCACGCTTTCCCCGATTTCGCTCCACGAAATCTCCCCTGCGGGGTCGTCGTATAGAACTCCTCCGCGTACCCTCGATAGTTATGTTGGAAAAGAGTGCGGTCAGGAGACCGCACGAGCCATCAGCCCGCGAAGCGGCGCCTCATGGAATTTTCAGCAGAAAATTCCGGAGGCATCCAACACACTACAAAGGCAACAACGGCGACCAGGCAGGGTCAGAAGCATCCAGCGGCGTCACTACTTCACGCAGATTATAGCCGGTCAAATCGATGCTATACAGCCGCGAGCGGCCACCCGAACCACTACGGGTAGACTGTGTCTGGCGGAAGAACATGATCACGCGTCCGTTAGGCGACCAGGTCGGACCTTCATCGAGAAAGCTCTGGCTGAGTACACGTTCGCCGCTGCCGTCGGGGCGCATGACACCGATGTAAAACTGCCCACCGGAGATTTTAGTGAACGCAATAAGATCGCCGCGCGGCGACCATACCGGCGTACCATATTTGCCGTCACCGAAACTGATACGTTGCACATTACCGCCGCCTGCATCCATAACGTAAAGCTGCTGCGAGCCGCCGCGGTCAGAGTTAAATACAATCCGGTGACCATCGGGTGAATAAGACGGCGAGGTGTTAATGATACCCGGTGTGTTGGTCAGCTGGCGCGTCTGACGGCTGCGCAGATCCATGCTGTAAATCTGCGTGTCACCGCCGCGAGCAATCGACATCACCATGTGATTGCCGTCATTGGCAAAACGCGGCGCAAACGACATACCTTCAAAATGCCCCAACGATTCTTCTTCGCCGGTTTGCAGATCGCGTAAGTACACGCGTGGCTGTCTGCCGGCATAGGAGAGATAGAGTATCTCCTGCGTGTTAGGCGAGAAGCGCGGCGTTAAGACCAGCGCACTGCCGTCGGTTAAGAATTTATGATTCTCCCCATCCTGATCCATGATGGCCAGGCGCTTAACACGATGCTTGAGCGGACCGCTTTCGGCAACATAGACGATGCGCGAGTCAAAATAGCCGCCTTCGCCAGTGATTTGCTTATAGATTTCGTCGGCGATGAGGTGGCCGATACGCCGCCAGTTCGTTTCAAAGCTGTTGAACTCCTTGCCTGCGGTCTGCTTTTCGCCCAGCACATCCCACAAACGAAAGCCTGCACGCACTTTGTCGCCATCAACGCTGATGGTACCGGTGACAAGAGCCTGAGCATTAATCTGTCGCCAGTCGGCAAAACGCGGAATCGCATCACCGGAAGAGATATGCTCGATGAATGCCGACTCGCTGATCGGGCGAAATAAACCCGAACGTTCCAAATCAGCGGCGACTACACCCATAATATCGCTGCCAAGCCGGGAGCTGCCGCCATTTTCGGAGAGAAGCGAATTAATGGCAATCGGCATCGGCTCGACATTGCCTTTGGTGATATCGATATGCAGTGTTGCCTGCGCGGGTTGCGCAAAAATCACGACAGCGGCAAGGGCAAACAGATAGGAAAATTTCATGAGGGGTTCCCTATTAATTTTAAGATGAAGCATTGTTTGTAATCAAACGCCGCCCCAGGTCAAGCAGGTACTTGAATATTTATAAAAGCGCTATGCTGAGCGTGGCTCGCGAATGGTGAACGGTGGATGGTGACGAGGCCAGGAGGCCGAGTTAGTCATGAACCCGCGAGGCGGTATCCTATCGCACGTTCAGGAGGCCGCGCGGGGAATATTAAAATTTATTGATAAATGATTAACATCCTGCTATTTCATCCCACAACAAACATAAGAAAAGTCCGACAATGGAGTATACCCGCCGTCATCTAATCAAAGCCTCGCTGGCGTTTGCTGCAGTAAGCGCAGTGCCGGCGTTTGCGCGTGCGTCGCTTCCGGATTTCTCACGCTCGCTGCACTTCTATAATACGCATACGGGCGAAAGCCTGAAAACAGTCTATTGGGAACAAGGCACTTATATTTCTGAAGCCCTAGGCGACATCAACCATATCCTGCGCGATCACCGCACCGGAGACGTGAAGCCTATTGATCCGCAGTTGCTCGATGTACTCTTCAAGCTGCATGCCAGGATGCAATCTCGCAAACCTTTTGAGATTATCTCCGGCTATCGCTCACCCTATAGCAACGCGATGCTGCATGAGCGTTCGCATGGCGTTGCCAAAAACAGTCTGCATATGCAGGGTAAGGCGATTGACATCAGACTTATCGATCGCCCGCTTACTGCACTACGCGATGCCGCTATTGCCATGCAGCAGGGTGGCGTAGGCTACTACGCTGCATCTGATTTCGTACACGTAGACACCGGCCGTATCCGTCGCTGGTAAGTGTGCTTTTGACACAACGCTGGCATTTTTATCCCACTTGCCCCACACAACATTTGCATTCATGAATAATTTGGCTATACCTCTCTGAAGGAAACTGATTTTTTGGGGATTATGGCGCATCATCCGACAGCCTCTCATGGGCATTCTCACACAAAGGAAACCAAAGACGGTGCCACAAGGCGCGATTTTATCGTACTCGCGGCAACGGCATTAAGCGGCGTAGGCGCAGTGGCCACTGCCTGGCCGTTCATCAACAGCATGAATCCTTCCGCCGATGTGCTGGCGCTCTCTTCCACTGAGCAGGACCTAAGCAGCATTCAGCCGGGCATGAGTATTAAAGTAAAATGGCGCGGCGCGCCGGTGTTCATCCGCAGACGCACTGCTGCAGAAATTGCCGCTGTGCGCGCAGTTCCTATGAACGATCTCATCGACCCGCAGACCGATCAGGACCGCGTGCAAAAAGGCCATGACGAATGGCTGATTGTCATCGGCATTTGCACCCATCTGGGTTGCGTGCCCATTGCCAACCAAGGCGACTATGATGGGTGGTTCTGCCCCTGTCACGGCTCACAGTATGATGCTTCCGGCCGCGTGCGCCACGGCCCAGCACCGAAGAACCTCCCGGTTCCGGAATACACCTTCTTAAGCGACACTAAAATACGGATTGGCTGACATGCAACAGAACTCATCATGCGCAAGCGGCAAACCCTGTTCGGTTAAGGAGTGGATCGAATTCCGTCTGCCGATCTTCAAGCTGATCGACGGCGCAGTCGGCTCCTACCCTGCCCCGCGCAACCTGAATTACTGGTGGAACTTTGGTTCGCTCGCCGGCTTATGTCTTGTCGCGCAGATTCTGACCGGCGTTTTCCTCGCCATGCATTATACGCCCAACGCCGCAATGGCGTTTAACAGCGTCGAGCATATCATGCGCGACGTGAATTACGGCTGGCTGATGCGTTATATGCACGCTGTCGGCGCATCGATGTTTTTTGCTGTCGTCTATATCCATATTTTCCGTGGACTTTATTATGGGTCATATAAGTACCCGCGCGAGCTGTTGTGGTGGCTGGGGATTGCCATTTTGCTCCTGATGATGGCAACCGCCTTCATGGGCTATGTGCTGCCATGGGGACAGATGAGCTTCTGGGGTGCCACCGTGATCACCAACTTCTTTTCCGCCATTCCTGTCGTTGGCGAACATGTGCTGGTCTGGCTGCGCGGTGACTATGCTGTTGGCAACGCCACGCTTAATCGCTTTTTCGCACTGCATTATCTGCTGCCGTTCATCATCGTTGGCGTAGTGATTCTGCATATCTGGGCGCTGCACCAGCATGGCTCGAATAATCCGCTGGGCATCGACGTCAAAGGCCCGCAGGACACTGTCCCTTTTAATCCCTACTACACGATTAAAGACATGCTGGGCATTGCGGTGTTTCTGGTCCTGTTTAGCTACCTCGTTTTCTTCCAGCCCAACCTGCTTGGCGATCCGGACAATTACATCCCCGCCAATTCGATGGTCACTCCTGCTGAGATTGTGCCTGAATGGTACTTCTTACCGTTCTATGCCATTCTGCGCTCGGTGCCAGACATTGGTATCCCAGGCTTTTTCACTCTTGTCAGCGCCAAGCTTGCAGGCGTACTCCTCATGTTCACTTCCATCCTGCTGCTGCTCTTCCTGCCGTGGCTTGACAATTCGAAAGTGCGCAGCGCACGCTTCCGCCCTATTTACAAGTGGGTCTTCTGGCTGCTGGTCATAGATTGTTTAACACTGGGATACGCTGGTGGCCATGCGGCAGACTGGGGAGTTATCTTTGTCTTTAAAACCAAATTCATTCCGGATCTTACCGTCGCTCGCCTGGCAACGTTCTATTATTTTCTCCACTTCTTCGTGCTGGTGCCGTGGATTGCGCGTAACGAAAAGCCGCTGCCATTGCCTGAAAGCATCGCCACTGCCGTACTGAAGGACGCGTGATGTACCGTAATACCTTATTTAATCCAGTGGTCGTTTTTGTGATAGTCGGGCTTGCTCTCGGCTTGTGGGCGCTGGGATGAGGAAAAAGGAGAAAAGAATGCTGCGTACTATGCTTTTATCAGCCGTCGCTTTGACTGCGTTCCTTGGTATCGCAAGCCATAGTAGCGCGCAGGAAGCTACGACGCTTAAGGAAAATGTCTGGAAGTTTGAAGGCATGGCGGGCTATGTCGACAAACAATCGGCACAGCGTGGGTTTCAGGTCTATAAGCAGGTGTGCTCTGCCTGCCATTCAATGAACCTGGTCGCCTACCGCAACTTATCCAAGATCGGTTTCACCGAGGCTGAAATCAATGCGCTCGCTGGTGAAAAGCAAGTGCCGGATTTTGATGATAAGGGCCAACCTATCCAGCGCCCTGGCAAGGCATCCGATCATTTCGTACCGCCTTATCCCAATGAAGAAGCGTCGCGTGCGGCCAATAACGGTGCTTATCCACCTGACTTAAGTCTCATCATCAAGGCGCGCAAAGGCGGACCTGATTACGTTTATTCGTTGCTCACCGGATTTGCCACCGCTCCTGCCAACGAGTCTGCCGTCGCAGGGAAATATTATAATCCTTATTTCGCCGGGCACTGGATTTCCATGCCGCCGCCGCTATCGGATAACGTCGTGACTTATCAGGACGGCACGCCCGCCACCGTCGACCAGATGGCACGCGATGTCGTGACCTTCCTGCAGTGGGCTGGCGAACCGGAGATGGAACAACGCCACGAAATGGGCATCAAAGTACTGCTGTTCCTGATCGTAATGACCGGATTTTTCTACGTTGCCAAAAAGCGCGTCTGGAAGAGCTTGGAGAAGAAATAAGGCATCCGTCATTCCCCGAGTTCGGCGGAAGCTGAACCATAGAGGGATTCATTCAGATAGCTGCTCCTATAGCTTGCGTTGCAAACTATAGGGCCATGATGAATCTATTTCCCCACCTCTTGCGCCTTCTTGGCAGCGATCACCAATTTAGGCAGCGTCATCGTATCTCCGGTTTTAAGGTCGGCCACAAAATCACCAAAACGTTCGATGTCGCTTGCGTGTGTCTTGCTCCATTCCTCCAGCGCTCCCGTAGCCAGTACCGAAGAAGTCAGGCGGCGCTGCTCGTCAAACAGACTGCCGATAATGGAATATACGGCCAGCCGGTCCCAGTGGCTCGTCACATTCATGCGTGACGCCTGACGGCGCAGCCAGCCCAGCCTGAGCTTGGCACCGATTTCAAAATAAAGCCTACCCACTTCGGCAAGCGGGCGATTATTGTCATTGCTGACCTGCACTACATCGCATGCCGACGACATGATCTCAAGACGCGCGATGGAAGTGGCAAGCGCCTGCGGCACCTGCTGCGCCACCAGCCGTTCAATCTTCTCGTGGTATGCTTTATTGATCGACTCAGAAATGATGGACTCATAGCATGCCATATAGGCCTGAATCCCGGCCTTAAACCCACCGATGAGTTTGCTGACATCGAGCGGCTGCGCACCATTGCGCAAGAACCACTGCGTGGTGCGCGCGACAAACAGCGTTACCTGGCGGAAAAGTTCCGCCTGCACGGATGCTTCAACTTTGCCGTCAAGCGCCTCAATATCCTCCCAGAGAGCGCGCAGATGGAACGCATCACGCGCAGTGATATAGGCACGCGCCACGTCGGCGTAGTTCATGCCGCTATCCTCGACCAACGCATGAATTAAATTAATTCCCGTGCGGTTGATGATGCTGTTGGTCACCACTGTCGCCACGATCTCGCGCTTGAGCGGATGCGCTGCAATCTCCGCGGCAAAGTCCTTCTGCACTGGCCCCGGGAAATACCGCATCAAATCGCGGCCAAAATACGTGTCGTCCGGCAGGTCGGACTTAAGCAATTCCGCGTAAAGCAGCATTTTGCTGTACGCAAGCAGGACAGCAAATTCAGGACGGGTAAGGCCTTTTTGCGCCACCCTGCGCTCAGCAAGCTGTTTATCGGACGGCAAGAATTCCACCATACGATCAAGGCCGCCGCGCCGCTCAAAGATATGCAACAGGCGGATATGCTCTTCCAGCAACATCGGCGCATATGCTTCGGCAATAGTAATCGCCTGCGTCTGCAGCCGATTGTCTTTTAGCACCAGTTGCGCCACCTCTTCGGTCATGCTGACCAGCAATGTGTCGCGTCCGGTAAGCGTGAGACTGCCTTTAGCTACCGCACCGCCCAAACCAATTTTGATGTTAACCTCATGATCCGAGCAGTCGACGCCCGCGGAATTATCAATCGCATCGGTGTTAATGCGTCCGCCCATGCGTGCGTACTCGATACGGCCTTTCTGCGTAAACCCGAGATTGCCACCCTCACCCACCACCTTGCAACGCAGCTCACTGCCATTAACGCGCAAGGCATTATTGGTGCGATCGCCTACCTGCTCGTGGCTTTCTTCCTCGGCCTTCACATAGGTGCCAATGCCGCCGTTCCATAATAAATCCACTGGCGCAAGCAACATCGTGCGAATGAGCTCGTCGGGCGACATGGCATCTCTGGAAATACCAAGCACCGCCTTCACTTCCGGACTCAGTGAAATGGACTTGGCACTGCGCTCAAACACGCCACCACCCTTGGAGATAAGCTTTGTATTGTAATCTTTCCATGTCGAGCGCGGTAGGTTGAAAAGGCGCTCGCGCTCTTTGAAGCTCTTGGCGGTATCGGGATTTGGATCAAGGAAAATATGCACGTGATTGAACGCACCAATCAACCGGATACGCCGTGAAAGCAGCATACCGTTGCCAAACACGTCACCGGCCATGTCGCCGATGCCCACGACGGTGAAATCCTGATTGTAAATATCCACGCCCATCTCGTGGAAATGGCGCGCGACCGAAATGAATGCGCCCCGTGCGGTGATAGCCATCCTCTTGTGATCATAACCCGCCGAGCCACCGGAAGCGAAGGCATCGCTGAGCCAGAAATTATAGTCTTTGGAAACGCTGTTGGCGTAGTCCGAAAATGTCGCTGTGCCCTTGTCGGCGGCGACCACCAGATAAGGATCATCGCCGTCGTGGCGCACCACCTGCGCGGGCGGCGCCACTTTACCAGCGACAATATTATCCGTCAGATCGAGCAAGCCGGAGAGAAACAGCTTATAGCAGGCAATACCTTCTTCCATGAATGCATCCCGCGCTGCAGGCGCCTGTTTGAGCACAAAGCCACCTTTAGAGCCCACCGGCACGATGACGGCGTTCTTCACCATCTGCGCCTTCATCAGACCCAAGATTTCGGTGCGGAAATCCTCCGGCCGGTCCGACCAGCGAATGCCCCCGCGCGCCACTTTTCCGCCGCGCAGGTGAATACCCTCAAAGCGCGCAGAATAGACAAAAATCTCCGCATAGGGCCGAGGCAGCGGCAATTCCGGCACACGTGCGCAATCTATCTTAAACGAGAGATACGGCTTTACCGCACCACCTTCCGCAAAGCAGAAATAATTGGTGCGAATGGTCGCATTGATGACATCGGCAAAGCGGCGAAGCACACGATCGTCGGCAAGATTTGTTACCTCTGCCAGCTGCTTCTCAATCTCTTCCAACAGCGGCGCAGTATCAGCGTGCTGCCCAATATCAAAGCGCGCATGGAATAATTTCACCAGCGTGCGGGCAATGACCGGATAGCGGTTGAACGTGCCTGCCATTGCGGCAAGACCGTAAGGGAAATTGACCTGGCGCAGATAGCGCGCGTAAGCACGCAGCATCACCACCTCGCGCCATGACAGTTGCGCGCGCAGTACCAGTGCGCCAAATGGATCATTTTCCATCTCGCGCTGCCAGACCTTGGCCAACGCTTCTTCAAAAAGCCTCTTAACGTCGCCAATTCCTGCTACCAGCGCAGCATCGGCCGACAAGATAAGATCGCGAATCCAGACTGCACTCATTGCTGCATGTGCGGGGCGCACCAGATACGGCTGCTCGTCGATAACCTTAAATCCCATATTTTCAAGGATGGGCAACACGTCGGAAAGCGGCACCTGCGTTTGCGGATTATACCATTTCAGATGTACGATGGTGTCCGGATCGCTCTTATTGCGGAACAACTCCAGCGACGCTTTGCCGGATTGCATGACATCATTGATTTTCTGGATATCGTAGACGGCAGCAGAGGCATCGTGATCGGTGATGTAGGCTTTGGGGAACGCATCCGCAAACATCCGCAGCATGGTCTGTGCCACTTCCTCGCCCCAGCGCTCGGCGAATGCCTCAAACAGCGCATCGCGCCAACGATGGGTGACCCTGGCTATCTGCGCTTCCAGCAGCGCCGGCGACACAGCCGGTATCTTGCCTGGCGTGGTGGCGATTATCAGATGCACGCGCACCAGCGGCGAATCCGTCATCTGCGTGTAAAACGCGCTCACCGAGCCTTCAAAGGCACGCTCCAGAATCACCTGCGCTTCCTCGCGTAGCGACGTGCTGAAGCGATCACGCGGCACAAATACGATGCAGCTTACAAACCGTTCAAATGCATCGCGGCGCACGAATAGGCGCACACCTGGCTTGGCCTCAAGCGACAGCACGCCCAGTGCGTAGTCGAATAAATCATCCTCGGCGAACTGGAACAGCTCGTCGCGCGGAGTGAATTCCAGAATCGCCTTGAGTGATTTGCCGTCATGACTGGCGGGATCATACCCGGCACGCTTAACGACATGTTCGATTTTGCGCCGGATAAAAGGAATATCGCTGGTGCTTTGGTAATAGACATTCGACGTGAACAACCCCAAAAATCGGCGCTCGCCGATGACGTTGCCTTTGCCGTCAAATCGCTTGATACCAATATAATCCATATGCACGGGGCGATGCACTGTTGCCTTGCGCATGGACTTGGTGACTTCAATAAGTTGCGGCACCATGGCAAAATGCAGCACTTCAGGCGGCAGCCCTTCAAGCCCCTTGGGCTTCAGATCGTCCTCCTCGCTCTTGAAAATGCCAAGCTCCGAACCAGGCACTACGCCCAAGCGTTGGTTGCCTTTGGCATCGTAAAAATCATATTCGACATAGCCTAAGAATACGAAGTTGCGCGAGGCCAGCCAGTTCAGGAAGTCACGCATTTCTTCCACTTCTTCCTGCGCAAATTCCTTAGGTGCCTTGGCAAGGCCCTTAATACTTTCCTCGATCTTGGCGCGCATGCTTGCCCAATCCGTTACCGCAAACCGCACGCTTGCCAGCACACGCAACAGGTCGGTGGTGAGCTTGTCCTCGCTGATAGTTTCATTCAGGTGCGGAATTTCAAGCCGGATTAGCGATTCGGCGCTAGCGCCATCTGCCTTATCCTGCGCGGGCGCAACCGACAGCAACGTGCCCGTCTTGTCGCGCTTCAACCAGATGATCGGGTGGTTAATGCGCACCACCGAAAGCCCAAGCCGTGACAGCTCTGCCGTCACCGAATCAACCAGGAACGGCATGTCGTCGTTGAGTATCTCGATAAGGGTGCGGGTTTTTTGGGTAGTGATACGGATTTTCGGTACGCCCCGCGTGCGCGTGCGCAGGAACTCCCCACTGGCCACCACCATTCGCGCCGCTTCACGCGGCTCCAGCGCTTCTAAATCGACCGGCGGCAGCTTGGCATAAAACTGCGCCGCCAGCGCTTTGATGTCAGCGGATGCATCGGCAGGCAACGCTTCCAGAATCACTTTCAGCGCACGGGAAAATTCTTCTTTGTATTTATCAGGCATATGGTGAATAGTATCTTATAGTCGTTTGATTTTGAAATTCCTATAAGGCATATCACTTCATTTATCGGATCGCACGTGTCTTACCAAGAAATTTTTCTGCCTGAACTGCTTCCCTCCGTTGCAAGCCTCGCGCGTGCGGCAGGTGAGTTGGTTATGCGGCATTATAAGACAGACGGCACGGTCACCCGCAAAGCCGATGCTTCTCCCGTGACTGAGGCCGACCGCGCCGCCGACCGGCTTATCGTTACCGGTCTTAAGACGCTTACACCTGCGGTTGTCACCGTTTCTGAGGAAGGAGACAAGCCTGACGTAAGCGGCAAGGAGTATTTCTGGCTCATCGACCCGCTGGATGGCACCAAAAGCTTCATCCGTGGCAGTGGTTACTTCACAGTCAATATTGCGCTCATTCGCCGTAAGGTGCCCGTGCTGGGCATCATCTATGACCCCGCCAACAATGCTATGTATGGCGGCATGGAAAATAGCGCATTCTGTGAGCAGGGCGACGCGGCAAAGCCAATTCGCGTACGCACCCCCGGCACAGCCTTAACAGCGCTGGTGAGTCACTCCCATCTTAATAAAGTTACTGAAGACTATCTTGCGGCGCACAACATCCACGAGCGCATCCCCTGCGCCAGTTCCATCAAATTCTGCTGGCTTGCTGAGGGAAAGGCCGATCTTTACCCCCGTTTTGGCCCTACGATGGAATGGGACACTGCCGCTGGCCACGCCATTTTACTTGCCGCAGGCGGCCGCATGATGACTGCCGATGGCAAGCCGTTTCTTTACGGCAAGCCAGGATTTGCCAATGGAGATTTCATCGCAAGTGGCGGCTAATATTATCCGTTTGGCACGTGATAGGTGACATGCTCTTCTTTGAGCGCCTGCTCAAACCATTCAAGAGCAGCTACTTCTCCACAAAGGCGGCGTATATTAGGCCCAAGCGTAATGGGGTAGGAAATGGTCTTCGTCCAGTGCGCAATCACGGTATGAAATACGTCAGCCAATGTGAGCGTATCGCCGCACAGATAGCGCGACTGCGCAAGCTGCTCCTCCACCGCCCGCCACAGAAATCCAATGCGCCGCGCTGCTAAAGAGCAGGCGGCATCTTTAACAGACGCATCCTCCAGACGCTTCGCCAGGAGAAAATAAGCACCATACGCCTGATGCAGCGTACTGTTATAAAAGCCGAGCCACTCGAGCGCTTTGTAGCGCTCAAATCCATTCGCAGGCAGCAGCGGGCTTTTATGGATATCCGCCAGATAGACGGCCATCACCGCGCTTTCGCGTAGGATTTTCCCATCTTCCACCAACACTGGCACCTGCCCGCGCGGATTGAGCTTCAGATATTCAGGACTGCGATTGTCGCCCTTGGCGATATCGACACATACCGTATTAAAAGGTATGCTAAGACTACAGAGTAACGCATGTACGGCAAGAGAGCAGGCACCGGGTGAATAGTATAATGTGTACATCAAATCACCTCAGTTTTTTCTCAATCGCATCCCACACTATGCGCTCCTGCTTCAGCCCATAGAGAGCATTGGACTTCACCAACCCCGTGGGACAAGTGACGTTAATCTCGGTCAGGTAATTACCAATCACATCCAATCCAGCAAGCAAGATACCGTGTTTGGCAAGTTCTTTGCCCACTGTCTCGCCGATCAATTGGTCACGCGCGGTCAGCTTCGTCTTCACCCCTGTTCCACCTACGCGCATATTGGCACGGATATCGCCTTTGGCAGGCACACGGCCCATTACCGCTGAGATTTTTCCGTCAATAACGATGATGCGTTTATCCATGCGCTTAATTTCTGGCAAGAACCGCTGCGCAATGATCGGCTCTTTCGAACTGTCAAAAAACATCTCCAATAGCGCGTGCAGGTTGGTGTCGCCCGGTTTCACCCGCACAACTGACTGCCCCGCATAACCGTATAACGGCTTAAGCACTATCTCTTTATGCTCGCGCACAAACGCCTCAATCTCGCTCGCGTCGCGTGTGATCAGCGTCGGCGGGACAAATTCAGGAAACCGGAACATGAACAGCTTCTCCGGCGCATTGCGCACTGCTGCCGGATCGTTGACCACCAGCGTGTGCGGCTTCAGCATTTCCAAAAGATACGTGGCGGTGATATAGGCCATATCAAACGGCGGATCCTGACGCATCAGCACTACGCTTGCCTTCCGCAGATTGAGCGTGCTGAACGTGCCGGGAGTGAAATAATTCTTTGGGTCACTACGAAATATAATGGGATAACCCCTGGCCGTAATCTCACCATTCTCAAACGTCAAATCGCGCGGCAAATAATAAAACACCTCGTAGCCACGCCTGGTTGCCTCCATGCCTAAGAGCAACGTGGTATCGGTATGCGGATTGATGGACTCCGGCGGGTCCATCTGGATGGCAACGATGCGCCTCATTATTTTGACTGCGCTCGACGCGGATCGTCTTTCATAATCACGTGGCTTACGACCTGCTTAACGTAGGGCGTGGTGCTCGCCAGGTACGTTGCTTTATCCAGCTCCTCGTGATTCTGCGCGATACCCATCAGATAGACCACGTTATTGACCACCTCAGCGTTGTAATTGACCGAGCGCAGGTTCTTCTCAAGCAGCATCTTGGTGCGTATTTCGGCAGCAATCCACGAATCACGCGCGTAATCGATAATACCCGTCTTGTCATTAACCTGAATCTCGTCGATAACTTCCTTGACCCCCTTGGGCTTCCAGGCCAGGCGCACGGCTTCAACTTTAGTCTCTGGCTTGTCGACATCACCGGTCAGCAACACGCGCCCTTCGCTCACACGAATATCCACGTTGGCAAAGAGATCTTTCGTGTCCTTCTCGATGTAAAGATTGTTAAGCGCAAGCCGGATGCCCGCATCATCCACCGCATTGCCCGCCGAGCGCTCCTGCGCCGCAATAACGCCACCGGTCGTAGCCCCTGTAATTACCAGCGACGGAATGCAGCCTGTAAGCGCCAGTAATAGAATCCCCGTAAGATATATATGTTTCATTTATGCCCTCCATGCGTCCTTAAGATGGGTGATATTCCACGGCGATGTTACCATCATCACATCGAAGCGCAAGCCATGAGTCGCGTATTTTTTGTGCGCCGCGATGAAAGCGCTTGCCGCCTGCAACAAACGCTGCTGTTTAATAGCTGTTACGGAAAGCAGTGCCGTGCTTGCATCTGCACGTGCCTTGACCTCGATGAATGCCACCACATTTCTTTGTGCAGCGATAATATCAATTTCGCCGAACGGATTGCGATAGCGCCGTGCCAACAGCGAATATCCCTTCAGCACGAGCAGCGCCATGCAAAGATATTCCGCGATATGACCCCAGAGATAAGAACGCTTACGATGTTCGTAGCTCATGGTTGTCCCTTCAACGCCAGCGCCTTTGCATAAAGCTCCTGCCGTGGCATGCCGGTTATTTTAGCCACTTGCGAAGCAGCGTCTTTCACGCTCAGGGTCTTAAGCGCTTCGGTAAGCAGGCCATCCGTGTCGTGCGTTTCTGCCTGCTGCAATGGCGGAGCGATAATAATCACCACCTCGCCTTTGGGCGCACCTGCGTTTTCATAATGTGTGGCTAATTCCTTTAGCGTGCCGCGCCGAAACTCCTCATGCAGCTTGGTAAGCTCGCGCGCCACCACTGCCTCGCGCTCGCTGAAACGTTCGGCAAATGCTGCTAGTGTTGCACCGAGCCGCTGCGCTGACTCAAATAAAATAATCGTCACTGGTACATCTGCCAGATCATCAATGATCCGCGCCTTAATGCCTGCCTTAGGCGGCAGGAACCCGACAAACAAAAAACGGTTGCTGGGCAACCCGCTCGCCGAGAGCGCCGCAAGGGTTGAAGACGCACCGGGAATGGGAATCACGCGAACCCCCTGCTTTGCTGCCTCGCTTACTAGCCGGAAGCCCGGGTCGGAAATGAGCGGCGTGCCGGCATCAGACACCAATGCGACAATTTTCCCTGCTTGCGCCTCGGCAATCAGCTGCGGGGTTTTTTCCTCTTCATTATGATCATGGTACGATGTCGTGCGCGTCTTGATGCCATAATGCATCAGCAACTTTCCCGTCACCCGCGTATCCTCACACGCAATCACATCCGCGCGCTTGAGCACGTCGAGCGCGCGCAATGTGATGTCGCCTAAATTGCCAATCGGCGTGGCAACAAGATAAATGCCTGCCTGCAATGTTTGACTATTCTTCACCATTTCAGTACTGTTGTGCGGATGAATCTCTCCCATCATATGCATCATTTTTTGCGATTTGGGTATCGCTTCTTTACCGTTGCCG
>Ga0206965_10078_pt1 | contig 29192 bp, 12 predicted proteins | sample Alteio_BWOrgHeat_26_FD_152973 | JGI IMG/M metagenome (GOLD analysis project Ga0206965, IMG submission 152973) | Enriched cells from forest soil in Barre Woods Harvard Forest LTER site, Petersham, Massachusetts, United States -... | ecosystem: Environmental > Terrestrial > Soil > Temperate forest >...
TTTATCGGAAGTGCAGATGTTATGCAAAGAGATCAAAATGATAGCTGATGGCCGTATTGTTTTTTCCGATACGATGGACGCCTTCAATAATTATGTAGAACCGCATAGTGTATTGATGCAAATGGAAAACCCGCCGGTGGCTGCGGAGCTATTGAAGATAGCCGGCGTAGATAAAGTAGAGTTTGTAACGGAGCGGCAGGCACGCGTTTATTTTACCGGCGACCGGGAAATTACGGAAAGGCTTATAGGGGCAAGCGTACATAACGGCTGGCGCTTAAGTGAGATCAGCCTTGATAAAACGGCCCTTGATGAGATCTTCAAACAATTGTCTACCAAAACTATGCAATCTTAACTTATCCTATAATGAGATTAATATTAAAAATAGCAAAAGCGGAACTTCGTAACCTGTTTTACTCGCCTATAGCCTGGTTTTTAACCATCGCTTTTATGGTAGAATGTGCGCTTAACTATACCAGTTTATTAAAAGATTTCGCCAGTCAGCAGGAAATGGGCGGTATGGGGTTGCAATACATGAGTCAATTAACACATAGTGTATTTACAAGTCCCGACGGGTTATTTGCTGGTATCATGCAAAACCTGTATTTGTATATCCCTTTGTTAACCATGGGCCTCATCAGCCGGGAAATCAATGGCAGCACTATCAGCCTGCTTTATTCTTCCCCGGTAAAAATAAGGGAAATTGTTTTCGGCAAATACCTGGCTATGATAGCATACAGCTTCATACTATTGCTTGTAATAAGCATTTTTATGGTGGCCGGTGTTTTTGATATCAAGTCGGCAGATTCTGGAATGCTTTTGGCAGCCGCCCTTGGTTTTTATTTGTTGTTATGTGCTTATTCGGCCATAGGGCTTTTTATGTCCAGCCTTACCAGCTACCAGATAGTTGCAGCGGTCAGCACCTTTGTAATGATAGGTGTCCTTAGTTACATAGGCACCTTATGGCAGAACGTAGATTTCGTACGCGACCTTACCTATTTCTTATCGCTCTCAGGGCGTACCCACCATATGCTGGGCGGGTTGATCACTACTAAAGATGTGATCTATTTTATCGTTATTGTATACATCTTCCTGGGATTAACCATCTATAAATTACAATCCGGCCGCGAAACAAAAGCGTGGTATGTTTCGGCGGGGCGCTACATTGCTATTGTTATTTCCGCGCTGATCATCGGCTATATCACTTCACTCCCAAGCCTGATCGGCTACTGGGACACTACAGCAAATCAGGACAATACACTTACCCCTAACGCACAGCAGATAATTAAGGAACTGGGCCACGATAAGTTAGAGGTTACCGTCTACAATAACTTTTTGGATAATTATTCCTGGTTTGGATTGCCGGAACAGCGTAACGAATATTTAGAGAGGTGGGAACCATATTTACGGTTCAAGCCGGATATTGATTTCCATTATGTAAATTATTATGATAGGCCCTTAGCCTTAGGTTATAACCTGTTCGGTTCTTACAAAGGCAAAACAATAAAGCAGATAGCAGAACAAAGAGCCAAAGGATCTGATTTGAGTATGAAGATGTTTGAAACACCGGAACAGATTCAAAAGGAGATTGATCTGAAACCGGAATTGAACAGGTTTGTAATGAAACTAACCTACAAAGGAAAATCTACTTTTTTGCGGGTTTTCAATGACCAGATGGTTTGGCCGGGTGAAACCGAAGTTTCAGCCGCACTTAAAAGACTTTTGCAAGCTAATATGCCTGTAATCGCTTTTGTAAACGATGACGGGGAGCGCAAAACAGGCAAGAAAGGCGACAGAGAGTATAAAACAGTAACTACTGACAAAACCTTCCGCTACGCGCTCATCAACCAGGGTTTTGATGTAGATACGCTTTCGTTAAACACGCAGGATATCCCGGATAATATTAAAGCTTTGGTAATTGCCGATCCGCAAAGTGAACTAAGTGCAGTGGCCATCCAAAAAATAAAGGCCTATATTGCTAAAGGAGGCAATTTGCTGATTGCCGGTGAACCGGGCAGGCAGCAAGTGCTTAACCCATTACTCGCAACATTAGGAGTACAGTTGACTAATGGCATGGTGGAACAACAAAGTGAAGATTACGCGCCCACATTAGTGCTGCCATATTTAACAAAAACTGCCATTGGTTTTTCAAAAATATTGGATAAGCCTTCAGTAGACACTTTGCCTGTTTCGATGAACGGTGTGGCCGGATTATCCTACCACGATATCACAGGCTTTCATATGCAACCATTACTAATCACTAAAGCCGGAGTTGTTAGTAATACCATGCGGCGCAACCCCGATTTGGATCTTGTAAATGCCAAAGATGATGCTAACGCAACCTCAGGCGGAGGGCTGCGAATGGTTACCATGAGTGGTGGTGGTGGTTTTGCCACAGCTACCCCTGTAAGAGTGGGTGGTATGGTGAAAATTGGTGCAAAAGGCTTAGCAAAACGTACTACCTTAACCTCCGCTTCGAATGAGGTGTTCAATACTGTAGTAGCCTTAACCCGGCAGATCAATGGCAAGGAGCAGCGCATCATTGTAAGCGGCGATGCCGACCTGTTTAGTAATTCAGAATTAGGAAGATACACCCCACAGGTAGCTAACTTTTACTTTAGCACGGCTTTATTTAGTTGGTTAGATTATGGCCAATTTCCTATTGACGCGTCGCGCCCGGATGCTAAGGATAACCGCGTAACGGTAAGTACTGACCACGTATCTTTTTTAAAGATCGTGTACATATATATATTACCAGGGTTAATATTAATCTTCGCCGCGATTTTCTTAATCCGTCGTAAAAGAAAGTAGTATGTTATTTACAACAGATAAGCAAACGCAGGAAGATCTGAATATTTACGGCAAACAGGGAACGGATTCAATCCTTTCCCTGTTTAACCGTACCTCGACACTTAATGGCGCCAGGATATTGGAAGAAATGTTCAATTATCCGCTTTCGGATGCGGAGGCCATCAATAAGCGCAGCGGAGCAATCGGTTACCTGAAAGTAGTACAAGCTATTTTCCCGTTCAGTTCCGATTTATTTGACCGTGCAGAGCAATACCTGGCTAATACCGATGAAAGATCTAAACTTTCAGCGGAAAGGCCTTCTCTTGAAAAAAAACTAACTAGCCTGGTTGCCGACGATGCAGATTACAGGCAGATTGTTAACGGGATAAGCGCGCTGACGGAAATTGTAAAAGTGTTAGACCGCTTACTGAAGAACGAGCTGGTTCAGGCAGGAAGTCCCTTTAAAAGTGATCCGGAAACAATAAGCATAGGCACACTATTAACGACAGAACCCATCAGCCTGCTATTGCGGGAAGACTATAGGGGCAAGTTCTCACGCGAAAAACTGGCAACATACGATATGTTGCTGCGTTTTCGCCACCGGGAAACGATCCAACGGATACTGCGGTACATCTACCAGCTGGATGTGTATATGACGGTGGCCAAAGTTGCCACTGAACGCAATTTTATATTTCCCAAAGCTTTGCCCAAAGGAGAGCATGTAATAAAGATTGAGGGTTTCTATCATCCCCAGTTAAAGCGTGCAGTAGCAAATACATTAGAAGTGACACCCTATAACAATCTTGTTTTTTTAACGGGCGCGAATATGGCGGGTAAATCAACATTTATGAAATCGCTGGGGATCGCGATGTACCTCGCGCACATGGGCTTCCCGGTAGCGGCCAAAAAGTTGGAGTTTTCTGTGCTGGATGGCATTTATACCACCATCAACCTGCCGGATAATCTTGGTATCGGCGCCAGCCACTTTTACGCCGAAGTTTTAAGGATAAAAAAGATGGCCAAAGAACTGAGCACCGGGAAGAACATATTGGTAATATTTGACGAGCTGTTCCGGGGTACCAATGTAAAGGATGCCTATGAGGCTACGATAGCCATCACCTCGGCATTTGCTATAAAGCGTAACAGCGTATTTGTGATCTCCACCCATATTATTGAAGCCGGGGAAATACTTAGGGAACGCTGCGCCAATATCAGCTTTAAATACCTGCCCACAAGGATGAAAGGCACCATCCCTGAATATACCTATACGCTGGAGACCGGCATCACCGATGACCGGCACGGGATGATCATTATTAATAACGAAGGCATTCTTGAATTGTTAAAAAAAGGAAAGGGAACCGCGCAATGAGTTTTATAGCCGATAAACAAACACTGGAAGACCTGAACCTGCTTGGAAAATATAAACAGCATTCCATTTTCAGCCTGTTCAACAAGGTAAGTACAACCGGGGGCGAAAAGCTGCTGGGCGAAATGTTTCAAACTCCGCTTACTGACCCCGGAGCCATCAACAAACGCAGCGCTATCTTTAGGTACTTTCAAAGCAAGCAATTGTCTTTCCCGTTTAACAATAAACAGTTCAGCATGGTGGATAACTACCTTAGCGGCAATGGCGGTAAGCTCTATCTTACAGCATTGATCACACTGGGAAAGAAGAAACTGCTGGGCGCGATAATACGGGATGAGGAATATAAAAACATTCAAAGCAGCTTGCAGCAAACTATTGCTTTACTTAAAAACTGTAAAACATTTATCAGCCAGCTTTCAAATGATAAAGATCATCCATTTTACAACGAAGTGCTTGCTGTAAAAAATATACTGGATGACCCCAAACTGGAGTGGCTGGCAACAGAACAAACCGACCGTTTATCCCTAACGAAAATGGCCGGATATGACCATTTGCTGAGGCACACTATGCGGATGGCATTAACAACGGTAATAGAAACCTTTTATCAGCTGGATGTATATATCGCCGTAGCCAACCTTTCACGGGCAAAAAACTTTAGCTACGCCAAAGCCTTACCCAGGGAAGATAACCTGTTTACCGCTGTAGCATTAAGCCATCCAGGCATTGAAAAAGCGGTGGCCAACCCGGTGTCTTTCCATCAAAACAGCAACATGATCTTTTTAACCGGGGCCAACATGGCGGGTAAGTCCACATTTATGAAGGCTTTCGGTATCAATGTTTACCTGGCGCACATGGGTTTCCCTGTCGCCGCAAGCCATATGGAGTTTTCGGTAAAACAAGGAATTTACTCCTCCATCAATGTGCCTGATAACCTGGATATGGGTTACAGTCATTTTTACGCCGAAGTATTAAGAGTAAAGAAAGTTGCCGGGGAAGTAAGCAACGGAAAGGACCTGGTAATCATCTTCGATGAACTGTTCAAGGGCACCAATGTAAAGGACGCCTATGATGCTACGCTGGCGGTAACGGCCGCCTTCAGCGAATATAGTAACTGCTTGTTCATCATTTCCACTCACATTATAGAAGCAGGTGAAGTGTTAAAACAACAAAGCAATATACAAATACTGTATCTGCCCACCATCATGAACGGCAATATCCCCAAATATACTTATCAGTTGCAGCCTGGTATCTCCAGCGACCGTCATGGGATGATGATTATAGAAAATGAGGGTATACTGGAATTACTGGAAAAAGATAATGAACTTATACACTAACCTATTATAGAACCAATTAATTTATGCAATTAAGATTTTATCAGAAGCGCCATATACTTGTGCTGCTATGTATTTCCTTTGTTTGTTTTAAATCTGTTGCTCAGCAACATAAGACCATCTGGGAGCAAGAAGTACTACCATTAGATCCGGCAGTTCGCACAGGCAAGCTGGCCAATGGCTTCACGTATTACATCCGCCATAACGAAGAACCAAAGAACCGCGTTGTGATGTACCTGGTAAATAAAGCCGGCTCGGTACTCGAAGATGAAGACCAGCGGGGACTGGCGCATTTTATGGAGCACATGAGTTTTAACGGAACCAAACATTTCCCGCATAACGAGTTGGTGGATTACCTTCAAAAAGCGGGCGTACGTTTCGGTGCAGATATTAACGCATATACGAGCTTTGATGAAACGGTATACCAGTTACCCATTCCATCTGACAAACCTGAATTACTAAAAGGTGGTATTGAAATTATGCGCGACTGGGCACATGAGGCAACCCTTGATCCGGTAGAGATTGATAAGGAACGCGGCGTGGTTTTAGAAGAAAAACGATTGGGGAAAGGGGCAGGTGAAAGAATGCGTCGTGTTTACTGGCCTGTTATTCTAAACAATTCCCGTTATTCAGTTCGTGTTCCCATTGGTTTAGATACAGTACTTAACAACTTCAAAAGGCCAGTAATCGCGCGTTTTTATAATGACTGGTACAGGCCAGACCTGCAGGCATTGATCATAGTAGGGGATATTAATGTTGATCAGATGGAAGCAACAGTAAAACAACAGTTTTCCAGTTTGAAAAATCCGGTGCACGAAAAGGTGCGCCCCAAATACACCGTACCGCTAACTGGCAAGAACCAGTTTATAGCGGTAACCGATAAGGAAATGACTTCAACGGAAGCGGAAATCATGATCAAACATAAAGCGCCCGAATTAAAAACAGCAGCAGATTACCGTACGGCGTTGGTAAATAGCCTTTTTGACCAAATGTTAAGTGCGCGTTATGCAGAATTATTAAGAAAATCTGATCCTCCGTTTATAAGTGGCAGTGCAGGTATATCCGGTTTTATGGGTGGCCTGGATGCTTATGATGCCAGCGTACAGGCCAAACCCGGCGAACTGGAAAAAGGCTTAAAAGCTGTTTGGCGCGAAACAGAAAGGCTTAAACACTTTGGCTTTACTACAACAGAATTGGAAAGGGCTAAAACCGCTTATATGAATGAAATGGAAAGCGCTGTTAAAGAAAAGGACAAAACCAATTCGGGTAATTATGTGAAAGAATACCAGGCCTATTTCTTAACCAATAGCGCCGCACCCGGTATTGACAAAGAGTATCAGCTCACAAAAGACGACCTTGCCGGTATTACCTTAACAGATGTAAACAACCTTGCAACAAGTTATATTACTAATACCAATCGTGATATACTGATCCTGGCGCCTGAAAAAGATAAAAGCAGCCTGCCGGATGAAACTGTTGTAAATAGCTGGCTTAAAGCAGTAGACGAAGAAACACTTACCCCTTATAAAGACGAGTTAAGTAACCAACCATTGTTAAGCGCAATGCCTACTCCCGGTAAAATTCAAAGCGAAGCGCAGAACAGGGAACTTAATATTACTACAATAACCTTAAGTAACGGTGTGAAAGTATTGTTGAAGCCTACAGACTTTAAAAACGACCAGATCATATTTAGTTCTTTTGCGCCCGGAGGCACTTCATTATATAGCGATGCAGATTATCAGTCGGCGGCCAATGCCGCGGGTGTTGTTACCGCAGGCGGTGCAGGCAATTACAATACCGGCGAATTAAGCAAATACCTGGAGGGAAAACAGTTAAATGTAAAACCTTATATAGCCGAACGGTTTCAAGGTGTTGGCGGTGCCACTACGCCTAAAGATCTGGAGACAGCCATGCAAATGATCTATGCTTATTTTACCGAACCCAGGGAGGATACCGCAATATTTAAAGGAATCATAGCTCGCTCCAAAGCCGGTTTGGCTAACCGGGCAAGTGACCCTAATAGTGTATTCAATGACACGGTAACTGCTGTTATGGGAAACTATAATATCAGGAGAACCGGCCCGACCCTGCAAAAATTGGAGGCGATAAATCCGGACAAAGCCTACCAGATATATAAAGAACGCTTTGCCGATGCAGGCAACTTTACGTTTACTTTTGTAGGAAGTATTGATACAAATACTATTAAACCATTGCTGGAGAAATACCTGGGATCACTACCCTCAACAAACCAGCATGAACAGGCAAAAGATCTTAACATTCATGCGCCTGCCGGCAGGATAGAAAAAACAGTTTACAAGGGCAGCGAGCCAAAAGCCACGGTTTACCTGGTATATACCGGCAAGTATGATTACAGCCCTGAGAATAACGTAAAGATGGATGCTTTGAAAGAAACATTGGAGATACGCCTGTTAGAGCGGCTGCGTGAGGATGAAAGCGGCGTATACAGCCCCGGAGTACAGGAAAGCACGACAAAATTACCACAACAGCGCTATAGCTTTATGATTCATTTTGGATGCGCGCCACAAAATGCAGAAAAGCTGATTGCTTCTACACTGGATGAGATTGGTAAGCTTGAAAAAGACGGACCACTACAGGAAAACGTAGATAAATGGCGTGCGGAGGATAAAACCACTTTCGAACCTGCTTTAAAAACCAATGGCTTCTGGCTGGGTTATATCAACGGGCAATTGCAAAACAGCGAACCTATTGAACAGGTTAGCGGTTATAATGCCCTTGTCGATCATGTTAATCCGGAAGGGTTGAAAGAAATGGCAAAAAAATACTTAAATGGTGATAATTATATCAGGCTTGTACTAATGCCGGAAACCATAAAACCATAAACCTGCTAAGGTGTGAAAAGTACTCTTCGTTCTTTATAAATCAGTTAATAGTAATTAATGTAAGTTGATTAATGTGGGGCATTTCCCGGGGTGGAGAACCCGGGAATGTTTTCTTACAAATAACTGAAAATGAGCTTTACCTTTAAATTATTTAATTTCTATAAATTCAGGCTCACCGGCAAACTTATCCCCAATTACGAGGGAACCAAAGCTATCTGAAAATGATTCAGGGCAATTACTATAAGCCAAAGTTCCTAAACGGAACTCGTATGTTGTGCAATACCCGGCGACGGGTTAATAAATAGCTGATAATTAACAATCTATCACTGGTGGATTTTTGTTCAGTGTGCCTTCGGGTAGTTGTGAAAGCGGCTGCACCGCCGTTCAGATCAGCGTGGGCATTGCTGCAAGCGGTATCCCCAATACGATCACCCCAAATAATGATGGCATCAACGATTACTGGAACATCCCCAGCATCGAAAATTATCCAGCCTCCCTCGTTCAAATTTTCAACCGCTACGGCCAGAAAGTATTTGAATCAAAAGGCTATCCGCAGCCCTTTAACGGTACAATGAACGGGAAACAATTACCCGCAGGCATCTATTATTACATCATTAATTTAAGCACCAGCTGCAAACTATTGTCCGGTAACCTGACCTTGCTGCGATAAGGCGCCCCAAAACTGTTATCAGCAGGCTTAATTTACAAGATAAAAAGCCATGTCATCCATTCAGAGGGGATGCCAGTATTTCATACCTGAAACAGTAGTTTGTTTCCCTATTGCTAAATTAACATCGGCCTTATAAAAAAACTTTAGTCCCGAGGGGAAGGATATCGAACCGCTTTTTTGAAGATTTGAGAATGTTGGAAGGGGGGAGGGGACTCGAGCCATTACTCTGAATACTTAATTATCAAATATTTGTTGTTTTAGAAAATCCAGAGGTAACCGATTAGGTAACTGAATGATTTGAATTGAATGTTTTGGAAAAAACTTGCCATTAAAAATAACAAAAAATTAAATAATTAAAGTTTCTCAAGGTTCGTTTTTTTGATACGTTTCATGCTGGATAAATCGTTAAAATTTGTACTACAGGTTTGTTATGATAGTTTTTGATCTTGCAGTTTGCTGCCTGTGGCATGAATTGTATCAATAGCCGCCGATTATCGAACTAATATTTTTTGATTGGTTTTATGCATTTAGGCCTTCAAATATCAGCTGATTAAACGCGAATGTTCTAAGCTTTAGACTAAAGTAATTTTGGTTTTGCCATCCCCTTGCCAAAACGATAACTCAAGGTAACCTCCTGTGTAGCATTGTTAAACCCGCCTATATTACTTGATGTGACACCAAACTGGTAGCTATAGCCGATATGAAATGAATTAACATTAAATGAAACAATAACGGCCATCTCATTATTGGTGCGGTAATTAATACCTATTCCAAACTTTTCTTTAAAATAAAAGGTGGTTGATATATCTGCTATTAAAGGAATCCCTCTTACAAAGGATATCAATGCAGCAGGTTTGATCTTTATATCATTGTTAAGTTCCTCGATCACACCACCTGAGAAATAGTAACTGTTTCTGAAATAGTTATTATCCAAAAGTGAGCCCTCGCCCAAACTTCTGAGGGTTAGTTGAGGCACAGAAACACCAAAATAATATTCATTGGTGAAGAATAGTACCCCGAAACCAACATTTGCTTTAGTCTCCCTGACATCGCTCCTAAAGGCAGGGTCATTGGGGGCAAGCGTTGAATAATCAGCTGCATAATTTCGAAAGCCTGCGTTGATAGCTACTGATAAATAACCCTTCTCTGTTAACCGCACCGATTTAGCAAAGTAAGCGTTCATTTCTGTTTGATGTTCCACCGCAAAGTTGTCATTATTGATAACCAACCCTACCGCACCATTTACTGCTTCAAGTGGCAGGTTACCATTGAATATAAAAGTGTAAGGCGCGCCTTGTACCCCGGCATATTGTTCACGCAAAATAGAGTTTATTGAGCCGGCGGAGTCTAACAACGAATATGCTGAATTTAACGGAGTAAGGTTATCCATATATTGCGTATAACTGGCCGATTGCTGGCCCAGTGCTGTATTTACCGCAAAAAAAAGAAACATCCCTGCGATTAATGCCCTGATCTTGTAATATGGAGGTGGCGGGAATTTCATATCTTCCTGTTTATGTTTTTAATATCGATCAGTTAATTAATATCTCAGTTCAATAAAGCCTTTTTTAATCTTCAGTTCCCCGTTTACCTTGTATTGAAGTAAATAGAGATAGGTTCCTTGCTGAAGCGAAACACCCGTAATGCTGGAGTGCCCGTCAAATACCCTTGAGCCATTGTTGTAGCCGGTCATCTCAAATACTTTAACACCGTTTCTGTTAACCATCAGTAATTTGTTATCCGGGTACTTGTCAATCCCTTCAATGATGAGTACATCGTCAATACCATCATTATTGGGCGAAACCGCATTATGCACCAGGACAAGGTCGTCTTGCGCATCAATAACATTAAAAGTTTGTTGCAGACTTGTTGCCGGCAGATAATTAGTATTGCCAGCCTGGCTTGCCGTAATTGATTCGGTTCCAAGCTCGTTGGATGATAGTGTTGTTCCATTTATAGAAGCTACTGCTGGGTCTGATAATGTCAACGAAACGGGAAGGCCTGAACTTGCTGTCACTCCGCTTAGGTCATAGGTCGATAACCTTAACTGTGCGGGTATCGCGTCAAAACTGATCGTTTGCGTCGCTTGTGTAACTAAAAAGGGCTGCGTCGCTGACGGCATATTACTATAGTTACTGTTTGCCGCGACAGTAGCTGTTATGTTCGCGGTGCCAACACCGGTTATATGGATCAGGCGGTTTACAATAGTGGCGACCGCTGCATTGTCACTTGTATAAATGACAGGTTCGCCGCTGCTTATGCTTGCCCCCGGATCAAAATCCGGACTCGCGTACATCTTACTAACTAATGGGTTAAATGTTATTTTGCGGGTTGCCTGGGTGATGACTAACGTGCCATTTATATAACTAATGGTATAATTTGGCGAAGCCGCTCCACTTACGTTGATGGGATAACTGCCCACAGGCGAGGTAAGGTTTGCCTCTGTGGACACCGTCGCCGGGGTTACTAAATTTATTACTGTATCGCCATTCACAAAGCCCCTGTAAACTAAAGTAAATCCTGGATTGGCATTTCCGTATAACTTAGTTTGACCAGCTGCTATGATAGTTAAATCTGCCGGACTTACGATAATAGTTTGATCAATTGCAGGCGAGCCGGAGTAGTCATTATTTCCGGTTTGTTGCGCTGTAATTACGACAGTACCTGCCCCTGTTAAATGGACTTCTCCGTTCACAATTGTTGCTATCCGGATGTTGCTGCTGGTATAAGTAACTGTTAAATGCGCCGATGAAACAGCATTAAGCCTGAAGTCCGGATCACCATATTTTTTGTTTGCAGGGGCTGTAAACGTAATAGTCTGACTTGCTTTGCTAATCACTAATACCTGAGTGGCATTTGGTGCAGCGTTATAATCAGTATTTCCTGGCTGCACAGCTGTAATTGTATCCGTTCCTGCCCCGACGGTATGGATTTTGCCGTTTACGATGGTCGCAACTGAAGTGTTACTGCTGGTATAGTTTATTGGTAAGCCGGAAGTCGCAGTTGCTGCCGGATCGATATTGGGACCGCCAAAAACATGTGCTGCAAATGGCGGGAAATTAATGCGCTGGTTTGCTTTTAATACCTGGAAAGTTACTGTATCATTGGCTGCCTTTTTGAAATAGGGGTTGCCTGCATCCGAAGCTATCATCTTGACCAGCCCTACCCCCGTAGTAGTCACTATCCCATTTAACAAGGTAACCGGCCCGCTTAATAATTTAAAGTTAATATCCTCGCCCGAAAGGTTCGTTGCATTTAAAGCAAACGGCGGGTCATTGTACATGACGTTGCCGACAGCAAAACTTATAGTATCTCCAAACTTTTTAGCCTTTAATAAATCAGGATTAACAGTTACAGGTAGCTTTGCCGTTACATTTCCATTCTTGATAAGGATGGTGTCAGTACCTGCCTGTACTCCGCTCACGGTCCCATTGGAGCTTACAGCAATAATCGTATTCTTTAAAAACGGTAAATAAGTAGTACCCGTTTGCCCCGTAGAAATATCGCGGTACACAGTGTCAGTACCGTTCGTGTAAACGCCTGTTACGTTAATAGTAGTTTCCCGGTTAAGGCTATCAAGAGTAATACTGGACGGATACATTCTTATTGATTTTAAGGTATCGGTTCCCAGGATATTAACACTCAAAGTATCGGCGTACAAGTTGCCATAAATATCTCTCCCGAAAGCCCCAATCAAAAATTTCCCGGAGCTCGTCGAAGCAGGCAATAAAATTTTACTTGTAAACGGAGCAGCAGAAGGTACGGCGATAATATCTCCTGTTTGTTGTAAAAGAAAGACCGAATTTGCAAGCTTGCTTGGTTCTGTAAATTTTAATGTTAAAGTCAATGAATCTTTCCCGTTATTTTTTATTACGTCAGTCGCTATTGGACTAATTATTTTCAATCTGTAATTTGTAACGGCAGCATTATAATTTGAATTTGGCTTAACCAGGGACTTTGTCGAAGTTACAATATCATTTGGCACATTTAGATCAGTTGTATTGCAATTCAATTCACTACTTGAAAAAGCGGGAAATCCATTGCTAAAGCCAAAAGTTTTGTTGGATAATAGTAATTGATCTACTTGTTGTTGAATAAGTGGATTATTGGTTTCGGTATTACTGGCAGGAAACGAATGCCCAGTTCCAAAATAGACGTTGTTTAAACCAATATTACCGATTTGGCTGAATTGCGGTACAATTAGGTCATTAGGTAGAACCTTGTTAATATTGCATCTTGATGCGAAAAGTGTATTTAAAGTCGTCCCTCCTAAAACTAAAGTTAATCCATTCAACGCATAATAACCAACGTTTTGCGATTTTGTCTCAGGATCATTGGGGTTTGCTTCGTAATTACCACAAATGGCATAACTTTTAAACGGGAGAGTTTTAGACAAATTTGTTATAGACGGCAAATTAATGTTAAAATCCCGGTGACAAGTACCTATTGGCTTATTAAATAGTGCCATAACCTCCCAAACTTGTATTGGAATACCTTCAATAAAGAACATTATATTATTTCGTGCATTCCATAACGCAGGTCCCAGCGGAGTTCCCCTATGGGGTGTACCAAGTGTAATTAATTTGTGGATAAATCCTTTTCCGTAATTAAGTGACTGTGTAAACAAAGGATCTTGACTGAAATTCCGAATTTGTAATCCACCTAAACTATGACCAACATAATCAGCTTGGACAGCTACAATGCCTGATTTTTTCATATCGGAATAAGCATTGTACCTTTGTTCCCATATGGCATTTCTTGCTGGTTCGCTTTCAGGATTATTGGGGTCAAAAGTTTGGGCACTATACTGCGAATAATCCGCCAGGTAAATATTATTTATTCCATGTTGTAAAAGATACCTTTGGAATCCTCCAGTATTCCAGACTTGCCGATCCGACCACATTCCGTGAACCAAAATTACTGGCGGAGTAACCAATAAAACCTGCTGATTAATTACATTGCCAGGGTCATCGATATAATTGGCATTTACGGTAATATTCCTACCTGCTGGCGGCATATTTGAACCATATCCATCTGGTGATGTGTATACTGCTACCGCCAGCCCATTTTGAGGTTGAATTATCAAATCCGTCGGGTCACTCGCAGGTCCATCAAGTTGGGATAATGAGCCTATATCGGAACTTGTTAGCCGGAACTCAACAGGAGAAGTAGCCTTAGCTACCACTAATATTTTTGAAACACCATCAGTTGCAGCACCTTTTACTACTTTAGTTAAATCAATTTTACTTACATCTGTGACCAAAGTCCCATCTTTATTGACCATGTTTGGATACGGGTCTATAAGGCTTACAGAAAGAGGTGCATTTACCGTTACCGACGTACAGCCTGACGATGCTAAAAAATCACCTCCTGCCGACTGTGATGCACAAACATTAGCGGTTCCGGGATTTCCATAACTGCAACTGTAAAGCGTATCAGTCCCTGAAATTGTAGTTATTATTGATACCACTGAAGGATCGCTGCTTGAATAGGTGATATGGCAACCGCAACCACACGCACAAACCGTGTTTAGCGGCGCGCTACTACCACCGGATGAGCCTGAATTTGCTGCACCGCCGCCATTAGGTTGAATTACCGGCGGCGGTATCGGAACAAGGATAGGCTGTATCTGAATTGTCCCGGGTACATATTGAATTGTATAATTAGGATCATCTGCTCCCGATAGGGTTATTGGATAGCTGCCAACATTTGAGGTACTGGTTACGGTTGATGTGGCTGTTGGTAATGAAGTTAAACTGCCGGGACCATCGCCGTTTACAAAACCTGAATAAGCGAACGTGTATTGTGGTATAGCGCCATAATATTTTGCTGTCTGATCGACCGCGGAAATTGTTAGAACCGCTGGCTGCACCGTCAGGGTTTGCGATAAACTCACCCCGTCACTCGTTGCTGTAATAGTTGTTGTGCCAACTGTAACTATATGCACTTCATTTGCCACAATATAAGCTACATTAGTATTACTGCTGGTATAAGTAATATTTGCGGATGAAGTTGCACCCGGGTCAAAATCGGCATTTCCATAGGTTTTTGCCGGGATAGGGTTAAACACCAGCGGAACCGGATTAATGGTTAATGTGGCGTTTTGATAATTGAAAGTATAATTGGAGTCTACCGCTCCTGATATGGTAATAGGATAAGTGCCTGGTGTTGAACTTACAGTTGCAGTTGTAGAAAGAACGGGTTGCACAGATAAACTATTTAGTCCATCCCCGTTTACAAAGCCGGAGCAATTAAAAGTAAAGACCGGATTAGGCTGACCAAATATCCTTGTTTGATCGATTGCATACAAGTATAGCCGGGCTGGGAGAACTGTCAGCGTTTGGGTCAAGCTGTTACCCCCGCTTGTCGCTGTAATTATCGTTGTACCTGCACTGTTTATTTTCACCAGGTTGGAAACTATAGAAGCCACGGAAATATTACTGCTGATATACGTGATTGGGGAGGTTGACGTAGCACCCGGATCAAACTCGCCATATCCATAATATTTTGAAGGGATGGGATTAAACGCCAATTGGGCAGGGAGAATTGTTAAAGTTGCGCTATAATAACTTATAGTATAGTTCGGATCGACCGCGCCTGAAACGGTTATAGGATAGGTTCCCGGAGGTGATGAAATGTTTGCAGTAGTAGAAACGGTAGGCTGAACAGTTAAACTACCTGCATTGTCGCCATTAACAAAATAGTAATAACTAAAGGAGAACACAGGATTTGGCTGCCCAAAAAACCTGGTTTGATTACTAACTTGGATTTGGAGTTGGGCAGGGTAGACCATTAGTGTTTGTTGCAAAGAAGTATTACCACTTGTTGCTGTGATAGTCGTTGCGCCCGCACCGGTTATATGGATCATATTTGATACAATTTTGGCGACAGCTGTGTCACTGCTGGTATAGGTGATTAGTGTACCGGATGTGGCACCAGGGGAAAAATCACTGTTCCCGTAAGTACGTGCAGGAATAGGATTGAACACCAGTTTGTAGGGAATTATCGTTAGGGTGCTGGTTTGATCATAGGTGATCAAATAGTTCGGGTCTATCGCCCCCGACACGGTGATTGGGTAAATACCCGGCGGGGATGAGCTTGTCGCTGTTGTTGTTGCTGTAGGCTGAACTGTCAGGCTGCTAAAATTGTCTCCGTTGACAAAGCCGTCATAACCTTGATAATATTCTATTCCGAAAACAGGCATAGGCTGCCCCTGGATTATAGTTACATTGCCGGGCCCGTAGAACAATAGCGGAGCTTTATTTACAGTTAGTATTTGTGACTGAGTGCCACTTGCGCTTGTGGCAGTTATTACGGTTGTGCCGGCGCCTACAACATGAATACGGTTCGATACAATTGTGGCGACAGCGGTGTTACTGCTGCTGTATGTAATTGGTGTACCCGATGTTGCACCGGCTGAAAAATCATAGGCGCCGTAAGTTACGGGAGCCAGAGGGTTAAACACCAGATTATAGGGTGTTATTGTCAGATAGCTATTATTTTGATTATACCTGATAATATAATTAGGATCTACGGCACCAGATACGGTTATAGGATAAGTGCCCGGTACTGAACTGTTACTAACCGGTACTGTTGCAACAGGTGGAACAGATAGGTAGGATTGATCTTCTGCATATACAAATCCGTTGTAGCCAAGTTGGAACGCCGGGATCGGCTGGCCCTGCACTATCGTTTGACTATATGCAAAAATTGACAGTACCGCCGGGTTAACTGTTAATGTTTGAGTAATTGTGCTGCCGCCGCTGGTTGCCGTAATTTGGGTGGTCCCCGCACCGGATATGTTTATAAGGTTTTGACTGTTAACATACGCCACCGCAGTATTGCTGCTGGTATATTGAATGCCCGTGCCGGAGGTTGCCCCCGGGTCAAAACCATAAGAGCCGTGACCATAGTAACCATAGGTAAGCGGGCTTATCGGCCCGAAAACTAATTGGGAAGGAATTACCGTTAATACGCCTGTACCATTGTAAGGATTATAACTGATTGTATAATTAGGGTCCGTGGCTCCCGAGATATTAATCGGATAGGTTCCCGGAGGCGAACTGGTCGTTGCTGTTGTTGATACAATTGCCTGCGCAGTTAAATTTGTTTGGTCGTCCCCATTAACAAAGCCTTGATAAAACAAGGGAAATGGCGGATTAGCCTGTCCAACCGTCTTCTGGACGTTATAAACATAAATAGTTAAAGGCACGGGCTGAACAATCAGCGTTTGGGATATACTTGTGCTTCCGCTTGCAGCTGTAATCACCGTTGTTCCCGCACCTACAATATGTACCATGTTAGAAACAATAACAGCTACTGCAATATTACTGCTGCTATAAGTAATATTGGTACCGGAGGTGGCACCAGGATCAAAATCTGAATTGCCGTATTGTCTGTTTTGCAGTGGGTTAAATGCCAATTGTTGCGGAGAGACAATAGAAAGTGTATTGTTCTCATAAGTGATAATATAATTGGGGCCGACGGCCCCGGACGCGGTAATGGGGTAATTGCCAACGGGTGACGCTGCTGTGGCCGTTGTTGAAACTATAGGCTGCCTTGTAAGACTTGTTTGATCATCATTATTTACAAATCCATAATAATCTATCGTTAAAGCAGGATTGGCCTGCCCGGCAAATTTTGTTTCTCCTTCTACATATATAGTCAGGGGAGCCTGTTGCACCGTTAAGGTTTGAGGTATGCTTATGCCGTTGCTTGTAGCTGTAATTACGGTTGTACCCGCCCCTGTTATATGTATCATATTTGACGTAATATAGGCTACAGCAGTGTTACTGCTACTGTAAGCGATGGGCGTTGCTGAAACTGCTCCCGGGGCAAAGTCCGGATTTCCATAGATTGCAGTCGGTAACGGCTTAAATATAAGCTGACGACTGGCAGCAGGAATAACTGTTAGCGTACCTATTCCGTAACTTATCGTATAATTTGAGTCAATCGCGCCTGAAATTGTTATAGAATAACTTCCCGTATCTGATGAGGTGGTGGCTGTGGTGGTAATAACCGGCAATTGGGTTAAATTAGTGTTGTTATCGCCGTTTACGAAACCCTCGTATAAAATCGGGATTATAGGATTGGGCTGACCGGCTACTTTGGTCGTATCATCGACAAAAACATAAAGATAGGCTGGCCTGATCGTAAGCGTTTGGGTTATTTTGCTTTCGCCGCTGCTTGCCGTAATGAAGGTCTTACCTGCACTTTTAACGTGTATTTTATTCGATATTATTGCGGCGACATTTTCGTTGCTACTGGTATATGTAATCGGTGAGCCTGATGTTGCCATAGGATCAAAGTCGGTATTTGAAATAGCATTAGGGTCATTATAATTGTTATAACCATATACAATTTGCGGTATTGGGTTAAATAGCAATTGAGAAGGAAGAATAGTTAACGATGAAGTTTGATAAGTAATAAAATAATTAAGACTGCCTGCGCCCGACAAAGTTATGGGATAAATACCTGCGCCTGATGAGGTTGTTGCAGTTGTTGTTACAGTCGGTTGGGAAGTCAGGTTCTTTGCAGTATCACCATTTACAAATCCACTGTAATAAACGGGTAACTGAGGGTTAGGCTGACCAACGTATTTAGAGGTGTCGTTTACATAAATATATAAAGGCGCCGGGTGAACATCTAAAGTTTGAGAAATTGTACTTCCGCCACTTGCTGCAGTAATTACCGTTTTGCCGGCGCCTGTAATATGAATCTTATCAGATACAATAGTTGCAACGTTATTGTTGCTGCTTGTATAAACGACAGGCAATCCTGTTGTCGCCCCGGGATCAAAGTCCACATTTGAAATGGTATTATAGTTATTGTAGTTATAACTGGACAAATTTTGTGGGTTATAACCATATACAATTTGCGGGAACGGGTTAAATATTAACTGAGATGGAAGTATTGTTAAATATCCGTATTGCTGATATTCTATTTTATAGTTTGGATCCATTGCTCCCGAAGCTGTTATCTGGTATGCATATGCAGCAGCAGGGGAACCTGCAGCAGCAGTTGTAGTAATGGTTGGTTTTACCGTTAAATTCTTAGTGGTATCCCCGTTTACAAATCCGTAGTAAGTTGCAGTTAGCGGGGGATTTGGTTGACCAAAGTATCTTGTTTGATTGTCTGTAACTATAGTTAATAAGGCAGGGTGCACAGTCAGGGTTTGCGTAACCTGTGCCGCAGCATTATACAAGCTATTGCCGGCTTGAGCTGCAGTAATTACAGTGGTGCCGACTTTTTTTATATGTATAAAATTTGTAGCTGTAATGGTTGCTATAGTAGTGTCACTACTCTTATAATAAATTGGATTAGTCGTATTACTGGCGGCAGCAGGATTAAAATCAGGGTTGCCATAAACAGCATTCTGCTGCGAAAATGTAATAGTTTGTACGCCTGGTATTATCGTTAATGTTTGCTGTAATGAAGTGCCTCCGTTTGTAGCGGTGATTATTGCAGTGCCAACATTTAATATATGTATTTTCCCTGATAAAATAGTGGCAACTGATATATTGCTGCTGGTGTAAGTAATGGGGGATGAACTTGTCGCTCCGGGATCAAAGTCCGGTGTTCCGTATTGTTGTACTGATATTGGACCGAAAGTAAATGAAGCTCTGTAAAATCCTGTAAACGCGCCAGGCTCCAGTGGTATATTTGTAGTTACATTAAACGCTGCCGGGCTAAATAAAGTAATGGTTGGAACACTGGAATATAACGAATGCCCCGCAAAAAGGAACAAAATGGTGAAAAGTAAAGGTTTTGGTTTCATTAGGGACCCTGTTATTGTTCCCCATAAAGCTATAGAAAAATCATTAATAAATCACCCCGTATTTTAACGGTATTTTGCTCTATTTCATTAATTATCAATTGGTTAATGTTTTTAACCTTGAGATAATGTTCAGCTTTGTATGGTTTAGGTATTTTGGCATGTATATATGTGCCGGGTTATATTCTGCAAGTATGGTTGCTGTGGGCTTGTATACGAAGGCATCCGGCGAAGTGGAATCATGCCGCGAATCGACGACAGTCATTATTTTGAGCAATATGACCGGCTCCCGAAGGGCTAAAACTAGCGGTAAACCCTCCTGCGTTAGAAAGTATTTTCGGCCGGCCGGAATCATGTTTGGTATGTTACGGAGTATTTTGACTCCCCAATAACCGAAGGTAACGATGCAGCGGGATGCTCACCATGGAGCGTCCCCGGACAAACTGGAAAGCCCTTGACATTTTAATTAAAGTGGCGGTTTTTGACGAAAAGCGCGTTTAGGTTGTGCACTTAAACTATTTCCTACTTAAAGTCATTACACGGGAAAAAAAAATGTAAATCGTCCTCAAATTTTTAATTAAGTTTTATTTTCCGGTCTGAAAGGGACTCTAACCATTCGACAATATGCTTAATTCACTGATATTAGGCGCACCGCAGCATTTCGGGATAAGAAGGTGGTATTCAAACTCCTTAATGTATTGATTTTTATTTAGTTATATCGCTTAAGATTTAACAGGGGCACCAAATAGGGCGCATAGTATTTGCCCCTTTTTAATCGATTTTGCAGCCCTTTTCGGGGCCAGCTAATAATCAATGAACTGTTGAACAAAAAAACATTTATTATTTTTTCGAAATTAATACTTTTTTAAATTAAACGGAGGAACCATTCCTGTTCAAAAACACCCGACTTAATACCTGTAATATTTTCATAAAAATTTCAAAAACTTGTTCCGTTCAATACTCACCTCAAACTGAGATGTTCCTTCGAAGGGATCATTAAACGAACTAACATTATTAAAATTCAGTTTATTCCCCGGAACATTTGATTTGAAAAGTGATGGAAAAAATGGACTTGCAAAGACGAATAGATCAGGAACAATATATACTTAATGGCATTCGCCCAGGTTCAAAAAAACACCAAGCTCAGTATCAAAAAGTAAAGGATATTAAAACGAAAATCGAATTTTTTGAGATCCAGGAGAAAAATCGTCAAATAAATGATACTAATTCTAAGCGTGATTAATTATGGTTTACAAGTCTAAAATACAACTGGCAAGCAACAATTATGTCGTAAATAAATTCATTGCTGTAAATAGGTAAATGGGTAATATCATTCATTCCGATCCAGACAAGCCATGTTTTCGCCATGCGAAAACGTCTTGACGGGATACACGGACCCGATATACCTCAATATATCTTTATTAGTAACCCCAGTGGGGGGCTGCGATTTTTCCGACGAGCGTTAGGGTAGTGGGGACAATATTACCTGTAACAAATCCTGCATGCCGAATGCTCCATCTTTATGGCCTGGGCCTTTTATACCATTAGTATCTCATGGGTACACCTGGCCAAACAGTGGCACTGCCGGTCATTATGGTATTTATGACCAGTCGGACTGACACAAATGTAAACACTGTGCATAGCAGTTTTTACTTGTCCGCCGATCGGGGCAGAGCTGACGCATTAGAAATTTTTGTTAGCAATAAGAGTTAAGAGGAATTTATGGTTCCAGCCAGCGATTTTTCTTTTAGCTTTCAGGCTGGCTTTGCTGGTTTTGTCAGCCTTTAGGATATTTAGGGCTATCTTTCTTACCACGGCAAGGTTTTGTGCCGCCTGCCTGTTGCGTGTAGTGTTAAGATCTTCGCCAAAACCAACATCTAATTGCCAGTGCAACTGGTTCTCTATCCCCCAATGTGTGCGGATTGCCTGGTTAAAATAAGCGGCATCTGCCTGAAGGCTGGAGATATAATATCGATCTTGTATAGTACGGCTGTCACCGATCATCCGCTCGGAGGTGATTTTGATGATGCTCTTCATCCCTTTCCAGTTTTCCTTTTCGTCGATCCAGTTAAGTTCATGGATGACCTTACAGGTTCTGATCTCAGCCCGCCCGTGGCCTTTATCCAAATGCTGACTGTAGCTGTCTTCCTTGAAGTTGAACTGGTTGGTGACCTGCTCATAAAGGGTTTCCTGATTTTGCTTCAGGGCCAGGATATAATCACCCTGGCTTTCAATGATCTTTTCAGCGATCGCTTTCTGGGTGCCCATCGCATCGATGCTGACTACTGCTCCCTTGACGTTCAACAAGGACAGCAGTGCCGGGATGGCTGTGATCTCATTGCTCTTATCATCAACTTTTTGTTGCCCCAAAACCAATTGGTTACGGCCCGACCATGCGCTTACCAAATGTAAGGCCCCCAATCCCTGATGCTTACAGGCACTGTTACAGATACTTTTCCCATCGATAGCGATTAATTCCTTTTCGGCGGAGGGACCGGCTTCCCCAAGCCTTTGACTAAGTTCTGCCGTCCAGGCACGGAAGCATCGTTCAAAAAGTTCTGCATGAATCAGCATAAAAACCCGGTTAATCGTATCATGGCTGGGTATGCCCTTTTCAAGTGGCAGCAAATGCCGTAGAAAATCTTCTTTCTCTTTGCCGAATTCTTCCATCTCATACCAGCTTTCCGCACCGCATAGCACCGCCAAAACTGACAGGATGATTATTTCCAGTAAATTGTGTTTCTTATTATTGCCCGTTCGGGGATCTGGTATCCATCTGAAATGATTGTGTAAAGTGGTGCTCATATTCTTTTCACAAAGAAACACCCCTCAAAGCCTTTAAAACAGCCTTGAACAGCTAAACTTATTCCCTCTTTACCAACAACTTGTTAATATCTACACCGATTTTTTCTTTTTCTTATGCGTCAGCCCTGGGATAAATAGGGAAACGGAAGAAAAACAAAAAATTTGGCGTATATTAGCATTTAATTTAAGGCAAAAAATTTGGCGTTAAGACCGGTGCATAAAGAAAAAGAACTGCTCCAGGCAGTGACCAAAGGCGACAAAAAAGCCTTTGAGGAGTTGTTCTATGCCTATCATAACCAGTTGGGCGAATATGTCCTATCGCTGACGGCGTCGGCAGATATGGCACAGGAAATTGTACAGGACGTGTTTGTTAAAATATGGATGAATCGTGATTGCCTGGATACCCTCGCGAACTTTTCTTCCTGGCTGTTTATCCTCACCCGCAACTATACGCTCAATTGTATGCGCAGGAATTCGAGCGAACGCAAAAAAAAGGAGGCGTTTGAATTATATGCCCTGGCAGATGACGGCGGAGAAAACAGTCCGCCGATCCCCACCGATTATGAACAGTTGATCGGCAGGGCCGTAGCTCAGCTTCCTCCGCGGCAACAAAAGGTTTTTACCCTCAAACAGGCCGGCCATAAGAACAGTGAAATTGCCGCACAATTGGGCATCTCCCCCCAATCAGTTAAAAAGTACCAACAATGGGCGCTTAAGGCTGTCACTGATTTCGTTAAAACCCATGCGGCACTCAGCGCTCTATTTACGGCAATAACATTGCTGAAAAAATAATTCAATTTCCCATATCCCCTTTTTTGATTTCCGGTGTCTTTAGTACAAAATATCAACTGTATGTTAAGCTAACATCAGTTTACCATTACTAAAGCACATGGAACACCAACGGTTAAGGGATTTATTGCAGCGTTACGCCACGCAGGAAACCACCAAAGCGGAAAACGAAGAACTGGAGCAGCTCATGGAAGAAGCCTGGGATAGTTTCGATCCGAAAAATGCCCCTTTTAGCCCAAAGGTGAGCCGGCAAATGCTGCAAAATATATGGGAAAAGATTACGCCAAAAGTTGTGCGCCTTTGGCCGCGTATCGCCGCGGCGTCGTCGGTAATTTTAGCATTATCATTTGGCGGCTATTTCTTATTGCATAAGCAACACCCGCAGCAAACTGCTTTTTATAAAAACGATATTCCACCCGGCCACAACGAGGCCACACTGACTTTAGCTAATGGCAAAAAGATCATCCTGACCAAAGGGCTATCAGGGAATCTGGCACGGCAGGGCAACACATTCATTGGGATTAATAGCCAAAATGCAGTCGCTTATACAGTAGCCGGAGCGAATGGCAATTTACCTGTTGCCTACAACACGCTATCGACCGCCATAGGCGAACAGTCACCATATCCGTTGGTTTTGGCTGATGGCACCAAAGTCTGGCTGGACGCGGAATCTTCCATTACTTTTCCAGTAATTTTTAAGGGTAAGGAAAGAACTGTAAAAATTACCGGAGAGGCCTATTTTGAAGTTGCTCACAACAATGCTCATCCGTTCAAGGTGACCGTTAAAGATCAGGTCGTTGAAGACATTGGCACTCATTTTAACATCAATGCCTATAACGACGAGGAAATCATTAAGACGACATTGTTCGAAGGAGCTGTAAAAGTATCCGTCCCTGCTTCTTCGTCACTAACTATGAAAGCTGGAGTAAAGTTAAAACCGGGCCAGCAGTCGATACTGAATGACAAATCACTGAATGTTGCTGACGCCGATAGCGAAGAAGCCATGGCCTGGAAAAATGGCTACTTCCGGTTCAACAATGAAAAAATCGAAAGTGTCATGCGAAAGCTTTCCCGGTGGTACGATATAGATGTACGGTATAGCGGCACTATTCCGGACGAGGAGTTTTATGCAACAAGTTCAAGGTATAAAAATATAAGTGAAGTGCTGAAAATGTTGGAAAAAACAAAAGGGGTTCACTTCAGGATAGAGGGAAGGAGGGTTACTGTTATGAAATAGATTTATCCTTAAATAGTAATTCAACAAAAAAGCCATCCTGATTGGTGTCGGGATGGCAAAAGCCGGATTACCCTAATAATTTAAACTAAACTATTAACGAACCGCGAAGTGCCTGCCACATCTTGACAAATGAAAAGGCCCTACGCATTAAATCCAACTAAGCAAATGTACAAATTTTATTCAAAAATTTCTGTACAGCCACCAGGCTACTCAGTAAAAAAGATCCTGTTGATTATGAAGCTGACTACACTTCTATTGATCACGGTCATTATGCAGGTAAGTGCAAATTCTTTTGCGCAAAAGGTCACTTTGTCAGAAAAAAATGCACCCTTAATTGATGTTTTTAACCAGATCAGAATTCAAACCGGTTACGATTTTGCGTTTACTGCAACAACATTAAAAGACGCAAAACCGGTCAGTATTGATGTCAAAAACGTTGAGCTGACAGAGGTATTGAAAAAGATTTTTGAGGGACAACCATTAGATTACTCAATTGAAAATAATTCTGTGGTAGTATCCAGGAAGGAACCTTCCTTTTTTGACAATGTCAAAGAAGGGGTCGCTAAAGTGTTTTCTCAACCGGCAGATATTACCGGTAGAGTTATTGATAGCCTGGGCCAGCCATTAGCTGGTGCTACGGTAAATTTAAAAGAAACAAAATATTACACCATTACAGATAATAGAGGGAGTTTTAGTTTTCCGTCTGTACCGCAAGGCAAATATACTCTGATCGTAACCTATGTAGGTTATGCAAGATTGGAACGAAACATAGAAATTGGCGGTAGTACATTGAACATGGTTCTGGTCCTACGGACAGCTTCTTCTGCACTTGACCAGGTACAGGTCATCGCATACGGTACAGAATCCAAGCGTTTTAGCGTTGGATCTGTGGCTAGCGTTAATGCCCAGGATATAGAAAAGCAACCGGTAACCAATCCTCTACTGGCATTGGAAGGACAGGCTCCCGGGGTGGCGGTTACTGCTACAAATGGGGTGCCCGGCTCAACGGTTTTGGTGCAGGTGCGGGGACAAAACACACTGGGCTCCGGGACACTTGGATTGAAACCATACGACCAGCCTTTATTTATTGTAGACGGCGTGCCATCTGCTACGGGAAATGCCAATATTAGTCAATTAAGCAATCTTGCCGCTTCACAAGAATTTAGCGGTGGTATCAGCCAGGCAACCGGCATAAGCCCTTTTAATGACATTAATCCTAATGATATAGAAAGTATCACTATCCTTAAAGATGCTGATGCAACTTCTATCTATGGTTCACAAGGTGCGAACGGTGTTGTCTTAATAACCACTAAGAAAGGAAAACCCGGAAAAACAACTTTTGACCTCAATGTCAATTCACAGTTTAATGAGGCTGCCGTGCCGGTGCAGTTATTGAACACCCAAGAATATCTCCAATTTAGAAAAGATGCTTTTGCTGCTGATGGGTTTACACCCTCCAACAACCCTCGTAATTTTCAAACTTATGCGCCTGATCTGACCATTTATGATCAAAACCGATACACGAATTGGGAGAAAATCATTGCGGGAAAAACGACCAATAATACGGATGTGCATGCCAGCGTATCCGGTGGGACCGCTAATAATACATTTCTGGTCTCCGGCGGTTTTACGCGTTCCGACTATAATTATCCGGGTGATTTTGCGGACCAGAGATTTACCTTACACAGCTCGTTACACAATACCTCTGCCGACAAGCGCTTTACCCTTGACCTGGTAACTGATTATGGATATGATCAAAACAATTCTGCGGCTTTTGGAGGCAGCCAGAATGTGATATTACCTCCCAATTTGCCCAGTTTGATAGATCCGGCCGGTAATTTAATTTGGAATTACAATGGGGTGCCTTTAACGAGCCAAAATTTTTACGCCACCTTAAAACAACCTACTAATCTGGCAAGTTTTAATTTTAACAGTTCCTTAAATTTTAATTATCAAATATTGCAGGGCTTAACCATTGGTGCCAACGTGGGTTACAGCCGTAATACCGCCACCGAGCATTCTATAGACCCTGCAACCGCGCAAAATCCGACGTTTGTTAATAGCCGGGCATCCTTTGCTAATAACTCAGCTCAAATTATTAATATTGAACCGCAGCTCAATTATAACAAATCTATTGGGCAAGGCGTACTGACCGTTTTGCTGGGGGGGACCTACAAAAAAAATTCCATCAGTTCGCTTGAAACGAATGGATATGGTTATACCAATGATAATTTCCTCGGGTCAATTGATGGCGCCGCGACCACCAATTCTTATGACAATTCAAACATTGTAAAATACGTTGCCGCCTTTGCCCGTCTGAAATATATTTATGATCAAAAATATATTATTGAATTTTCAGGCAGAAGGGATGGTTCCAGTAATTTTGGCCCCGGCCGCCAGTTCGGTAATTTTGGTTCTATAGGAGCGGGCTGGATATTCTCTGAAGAAAAAGCCTTCAAAGAAGCCCTTCCTTTCTTTAGTTTTGGTAAGCTGTCCGGAAGTTATGGAACCACCGGGGGGGATGCTTCAAAAGCTTACTCCTACCAGGCATTGTATCAGACTATTTCTTATATTCCTGCTTTCCAGAATATTAGACAAAGCTATCCTTTTAATCTTTACAATCCTGATTTTAGCTGGGCAACAAAAAAATCGTTGAACCTGGCGCTAGACTTTGGCTTTTTTAATAATCGCTTGCTTTTAAATGCTACCTATTACAGGGACCGCGAAGGCGATCAGTTGGTAGACTATCCCTTGCCCGCACAGGCCGGTTTTGGGACAGTATATGGAAATCTGAATGCCGTAGTTCAAAACCAGGGTTGGGAATTTTCAGCAATTTCAACAAATATAAAAACCACGAATTTCAACTGGACGAGTAATTTTAATATAACATTTAACCGAAACAAACTGCTTGCTTTCCCTAACCTGGCATCTTCTTCTTATGCCCAACAGTACATCATCGGCCAGCCTACTTCAATTGTTTATGGTTATCGGTATAAGGATGTAAATCCTACCACCGGCCTGTTTGAGTTTTATGCGGCTAACGGAACCGTCACTTCTAATCCCAACTTTGGGACAGCAGCACAGGGTGGTGATGAAGTGCCGATTGCCAACAGGGAATTAAAGTATATGGGCGGATTTGGCAATACTTTCACCTATAAACGGTTCAGCCTTTATGTTTTCTGCCAGTTTTCAAGTGGTGAGGAACCTAATTATCTTTCCGGAGTTTATAGCCCTTTCGCTATTCCAGGCATGATGAACAATGTGCCTGAATATATACTCGGTAAGTATTGGACAGCACCGGGCGAGAATGCCACGCTGCAACGATTGGCGAGCGGTTACAGTTCACGTTCAATTAGCTCCGAAGGGGCATTCACGCAATCGAGCGGTATCTACAGCAACGATACTTACCTGCGGGTTAAAACAGCGGCGTTATCTTATTCCTTGCCGGATGCGCTGCTCAAAAAGGTTCATATTCAGCGTGCCAGTATTTATGTAAATGCGCAAAACCTGTTTACCATCACCAATTATAAGGTTGGTGACCCGGAACAACCTGGTAGTTATACTGCGTTCCCTTTGCAGCGTATTGTAGCATTTGGTTTAAACCTCAAATTTTAAACATTCATGATCATGGAAAAACTATCTTTTAACAATAAAATACTGGCAGGCTGTTTGTTGATTGCCGTCACTGCAGTTGTTTCCTGCAAAAAATTAGTTGAATTACCCGGTAACCCGCCCAATCAAATTACAAGAGCAGAGCAATATGCAGACAGTGCTTCAACACTCTCTGCCGTTGCCGGGGTATATACTTATTATTTTTCACCGGGTTTTCCGTATAGCGATGCCAATCTTACCACAGCTACGGCGCTTTCGGCTCATGAAGTAGCCAATACCCAAGGTTATGGGGATAGATCGGAGTTTTACAGTTATACCCTAACACCCTTAAATAACGAGGTAACTTCCTTATGGCAATTCCCTTATGCAAGCGTGTATCAGGTAAATGATGTATTGGCTGGTGTAACCAACAATAATAATTTATCGGCTTCATTCAGCAAACAAATTAAGGGCGAAATGGAGTTTACCCGGGCTTTCTATTATTTCAACATGGTTAATTTGTTCGGTGGGGTGCCTTTGGTTACTTCAACTAATTATAGTGTGAATGCTCAGTTGTCCAGGGCTTCCGCCGGCGCCGTCTATACACAGATTTTAGCAGACCTTACCGATGCCGTTAAAAAACTACCGGCAAGTTATCCTTCGGCCGGAAGGTACCGCCCAAATCTTTATACGGCATTAACGTTGCTTGCCAAAGTTCATTTATATCAGAACAACTGGCAGGCTGCATACAACGAAGCCGATTCGATTATCAGATCAGGCAGCTATAGCCTGGTACCGGCACTTAACAATGTATTTTTGGATGGAAGTCAGGAAGCTATTTGGCAATTGCCTGTTGCAAATCCCTATGGGGGAACATCGGAAGCATCAAATTTTATACCCTATAGCAACTCACAAACGCCCAGTTATGTGGTAACAGATTCCTTAATAAGTCAATTTGAAACCGGAGATCAGCGCTTTACA
>Ga0206965_10067_pt2 | contig 29146 bp, 27 predicted proteins | sample Alteio_BWOrgHeat_26_FD_152973 | JGI IMG/M metagenome (GOLD analysis project Ga0206965, IMG submission 152973) | Enriched cells from forest soil in Barre Woods Harvard Forest LTER site, Petersham, Massachusetts, United States -... | ecosystem: Environmental > Terrestrial > Soil > Temperate forest >...
TGGTAGCTATATTTTTATCGGAGCCGGGAATGAACCGACTGCTGCTCAGGCGAAGCTTTCGATTCCCAATCTTTTAGCCGGTCTTTCTAATCTTTCAGTTACAACCCAAAGCGGTGCCGCCAACGCTTATAGCGTATTGAATCCTCTTGCTCAGCAGGCCATCACGGCCAGCCAGGGCATCAGTGATTTCAAGGCAACACTTACTTATGCAAATAATACGCTGACCGGACAATCAAACGCCGGGCCGTCAATTACGCAGGTGGATACGTTAAACCGGGCCCAACAGAATGCCGGTGCAGTTGGAGCCGGGATAGAGGTCATTCAGGAGATACTCTCGCAGATGAAGGAAGTGGCAACACAGGCCACCAATCAAACTGAAGCGCCCTCTGCTTTTTTAAATGCGGAATTCCAAGCTCTTTCGCAGGAAATTAATAGTACCGCATACAATACCACTACCAACTCGACTGCGGCTAGCGTACTAACCGGCTTAGGCAATTTTGATGTCCAAGGAGCCAGTTTGTTGGATGGTACGTTCAATCTGAATGTTGGGAGCATCTTAGGCCAGTATCTTCCGGCGAATGCTCAGTCGGACTTGGCGCCAGGCAATCTTACAGCAAGTGGGTTGTTTGGCACGTCTCAACCCAATCTTTTGACGCCAGCAAATGTCAGTGCAGCCTTAACTGCAATTAATACTGCCCTCACTCAGGTCTCAAATGCAGCAAATGCTGTCAGTGGATTTAATGCTGCCCTGAGATCCGCCCAGAACAACATGTATACCGCCAGCTAAACATCGCATTACCAGTGTTTTCGCAGGAAAGCATTGAGTGTTGGAGTGCTGCGTGCTAAGTGCTGTATTACCTCAACACTTAGCACCAGCAGTACTCTATGTTTCGCGGACTATACACAGCGCTGATTACGCCGTTTAAAAATGGCAAAGTCGACGAAAGGGCGTTCCAATCGTTTGTCGTTTGGCAAATCACCGAGGGTGTGCATGGCGTCGTGCCGTGCGGCACCACCGGCGAGTCGCCTACGCTTTCCTACGACGAGCATCACCGCGTCATTGCGCTATGCGTGGAGGCGGCCAAGGGCAGGGTCAAGGTACTTGCGGGCACGGGGGCTAATTCCACTGAAGAAGCCGTCATGTTTACCGAGCACGCCAAGAAAGCGGGTGTTGACGGGGCGCTGATAGTTGCCCCCTATTATAATAAACCCACGCCGGAAGGGATTTATCAGCATTACAAAACTATCGCTGAGGCGGTGGATATACCGATTGTCATTTACAATATTCCCGGCCGGTCGGTGGTTGATATCAAGGATGATACGCTCGAGCGGCTATCAAAAATATCCAACATAGTGGGTATTAAGGATGCCACTGGCGACCTCTCGCGTGTCAGTACGCTACGCGCGCGGACGGGCAAAGGCTTTGTGCAGCTCTCCGGGGAGGATATGACGGCGATAGCATTCAATGCGCAAGGTGGCGTGGGGTGCATTTCTGTGACTTCAAACATTGCGCCCAAGCTCTGTGCCGAGGTGCAGAATAAAACACTGGCAGGCGATTATGCAGGTGCGCTGGCTGTGCATGATAAGCTGGTAGGCTTGCATCAGGCGATGTTCTGCGAAACCAGCCCCGGCCCAGTAAAATATGCTGCATCCCTCATGGGCAAATGCTCCGCTGAACTACGCTTGCCGCTGGTGCAACCCTCGGAGGCCAATAAGGCCCGCGTGCGTGAGGCCATGCAAGCAGCAGGCTTGCTGTAATGGCTTCCCCCAAGGGTAAAAGTGAGAATAAAAGCAAAGGCGGCGGCAAGCTTATCGCCGACAACCGACGGGCGAGGTACGACTACTTCATCCAGGAAGATGTCGAAGCAGGTATCATGCTGACCGGCACGGAAGTGAAGTCGCTGCGCATGGGGCGTGCGAATATTGCGGATGCGCATGCGGGTGAGATGAAGGGCGAGCTTTGGGTGTTCAATCTTGATATCCCCGTCTATATTGCTGGTAATCGCTACAATCACGAACCCCGGCGCGCGCGCAAACTACTGGTGCATAAAAAGCAGATGCAGAAACTGCTAGGACAGGTAAAAGTGAAAGGTCTGACGCTGGTGCCGCTCAAGATGTATTTCAATTCACGTGGACTAGTGAAACTGCTGTTGGGTCTTGGCAAGGGCAAGAAGGAATATGAAAAGCGCGAAACCATCAAAAAGCGCGACTGGGAACGTGAGCAGCGCGAGTTGATGAAGAAAAACAGGTAACGTATGTTCTGGCCTGACGTTATTGCACTCAAAGAGTTTTATGCTTCTGCGTTGGGAAAGCTAACATTCTTGGCTATCCGCCGTCGTATCCGTAGATTTTGGCCGAACGTCAAAGGTGATAATATTCTGGGACTAGGGTTTACCACGCCGTATCTGCAGGCGATGCTGGAAGAATCTCCCTCGGTGTTTGCCTGCATGCCCGCTGCGCAAGGGGTCATACATTGGCCGGGGCAGGTAAAGAATCTTTCCCTGCTTTCCGATGAAGCCGAGCTTCCCTTCGGTGACAACAGCATTCACCGGGCTCTGGTGGTGCATGCACTGGAGAACAGCGAGCATGTGCGACCGATGCTCTCCGAGCTTTGGCGTATACTCTCGCCTGCCGGAAGATTGTTGGTGATAGTACCCAATCGGCGTGGCATCTGGGCGCGCTCGCCGCGTAGCCCATTTGCCTACGGACAGCCTTTTACCTCCTGGCAGCTCAGGCAATTGCTGGCTGAACATTCATTCACGCCGCTACGTTCCGAAAGCGCACTGTTTTTTCCTCCTAGCGAGCGCCGCTATGTACTGCGTTCAGCCCGGTTCTGGGAAATTATAGGGGGGCAGTTTTTCTCTGTCTTTGGCGGTGTGCTGCTGATGGAGGCGGAAAAGCAGATATATGCGCCCTCGGCCCAAAAAGCCCGCGTGCGCGCCCGCAGAAGCTATATCTCGGTCGCACAACCTGCTAGTATAAAGAATGTGTAGATAAGAATGCTGTTTATCTTCTGGTTTTGCGATATAATATAAGGCTATCGGGAGGCGCTATGTACAAAAAAATCAGAGGATTTACCCTTATCGAGATGGCCATTGTGCTGGTGGTCATCGGTATGATTGTAGGTGGTATTACAGTAGGGAAGACGATGCTGCGCCAGTCACAGATAAACAGCGTCATGATGGATGCGCAACGTTATATTTCTGCTGCCGTTACTTTTCAGCAAAAATATGGCTCCTTGCCTGGCGATATGGCTAATGCCACTAGCTATTGGGGATCGATGACCAGTTCCGGTCTAACCTGCCCCCCAGCAGCAAATTCCGGCCCTGCCAGTGGTACGCAGACATGCAACGGAGATGGTAATGGATGTATATACTGTTATGGATATTCAAATGCTGTAAGCGAAGCCGAGCCTCTTTATTTTTGGCAACATTTGGCCAATGCGCAATTGATTCAAGGTAACTATACTGGCATTGGTCTAACAACGTATAATATAGGAATAAACATTCCTGCTAGCCGTCTTCATGGCCTTGGCATTGGTATAACTCAAATGGGTGTCTTAGCAAACGGTGCGGCGTATGCTAGTGATACCGTCTTTGCTGGCAATTATGGGCATGTAATGACCCTTGGAGCTTATCAATCCTATAACTCGCCAGTGCCTGCTGCAGCAATTATGACGACATCCGAAGCCCAGAGCTTTGATAGTAAATATGATGATGGCGCACCTGCGACTGGCAATGTGCTGACCTGGCAGAACGGATCAGCCGACGCTCCAAACTGTGCGAGTAGCACTAATCCGGCCACAGCTGTTTACAATACCGGTTCTTCTTATCCGGGCCCACAATGCAGCCTTATTCTAATAACTGGCTTTTAGATACACACTGTATCTGCAGAGTCACGTTTTACATCTAAATCCTGTGGTTTCAATGCGTTGACACAGCTAAAGCTTGATTTCCGTATGGTATTTTTATAAAATGCCTTCATCAGAACATGCAGGGAGCAGTGCAAGGAATGGTATTTTTGCGTACATTGAAGCTAGCTAAGGACCCGATATTTCTTTTGTTTGTTATGGGGGTGGCGGCTCTTTGTGCGTCCGTTTCCAGTGCCCAGGCGCAGGATTCAGATACCGTTAGACATACTCATCACAAACATCATGCCCACAGGCATTACACCCGCGCTGTATATGCGCGCCCGCAACCTGCGTCCTACGTTGTCGATGTGGATACGGGCAAGGTGCTGAAGTCGGAAAATCCGGATGCACAGCGCTATCCTGCCTCACTTACCAAGATGATGACGCTATATCTTACGTTTGATGCATTGAAAAAGGGCCATCTCAAGCTTGATCAGACGATTCCTGTATCTGAGCATGCAGCCAGCCAGCCTCAAACCAATATTGCGCTTCAGCCCGGAGAGCGCATTGCAGTTAAGGATGCTATTTTAAGTATTGTCGTGCGTTCGGCTAATGACTCCGCAGTGACCTTGGGTGAGGCGCTGGGGGGAACAGAATCTGATTTTGCCAAAAAGATGACCGCGCAGGCACGTTCGCTTGGAATGAAAAATACGGCGTTTCATAATGCCTCCGGCCTGCCGGATCCATTGCAGCACACAACCGCGCGTGACATGGCGAAGCTAGGGTTGGCATTGCGCACCGATTTTCCGCAGTATTTCTCCTTCTTTAAGACGGAATCATTCACCTATCGCGGAACAACGTATGTGACACATAACCATGTCATGACGCGGTACGAAGGCGTGGATGGCATCAAAACCGGCTTCATCCGTGCGTCAGGCTATAACGTAGTCACATCGGCCAATCGCGATGGGCATCACCTCGTCGCAGTGGTGATGGGAGGAACTACCTGGCGCGCCCGTGATGATAAGATGATAGCGCTCCTTGATCAGAGTTTTACCCAGCTTGCGTCGCTCTCCGGTAAAAAACCGGTGCAGCTAGCATCGGCAGAACGACGTCACGTAATGGCTTTCCCGGCAAAGGCTGAAAGCAATGATGAGGCTGCCGAAGGTGAGGGCGATACGCCGGGGGATGATATGAAGGCATCTAGCGAAACAAGCACCTCTGTCCCAAGCCAGAACCAGACTGGAGCGAAGTGGGGGATACAGGTAGGCGCTTTTGCGCGCGCTTCAGAAGCAACTGCTGCAGCCTCGCATGCTGTTGAGCAGGCACCGCAGGAACTGGGCGCATCGGTGGTTACGGTGTCCTACGATAAGAACCTTACGCCAGTACACCGTGCACAGCTGATAAACTTAAGCCAGAATCAGGCTGAAAATGCCTGCCGCAAGCTTACAGCAGCCCATCAGCCCTGCTTTGTGTACAAGGTGAATTAGAGATTCTTTTTAAGATAGGCGTTGAACTACCTGGTGCTATTTCCATAGACACGATTAAAACCGGTATCATTTCTCAGGCCGATATCGATTACGCCAAAACCACTTACCGTGTTACCGGTGGCAGTGATATTTCCTGTGTTGTCTACCAGTGAGATGCCGACTGCATTAGTATTATGAGCGGCGGCAATAACAGTGTTGTTTCGGATGAGTGAGGTATCATGGTTATCTGCCACTCGGATGCCGTCGCCGGTGGTATTTTCTACAGCATTGTATGATGCCATCACACCATTAGTGTCTTGTATAAGGATGCCGTCCCCAACCTTTCCATCTAAGGTAAAACTTCCTACAGTGTTACCAGTCACTTTGACGTTACTTCCGCCCGCTATCTTCATGCCTGTGCCGACATTAGAAACGGTATTATTGGAGACAGTATCGTTATTATCGCTGCCAATATTAATACCTACATCCGAATTTGGCTGTGAGTTCTTTACCTTATTCTTCGTCACCATAGTGCTATCATTGTATCCTAGGTAAAGACCGTAATTACCGCCAGTGACGGTGTTAGAGGCAATGCTTGCGTTCTTATTGTAATAAACTTCGATGCCCGTGCCGTAATTGCTAACATTATTACCGCTGACAGTCAGATTAGTGTCGAACCCGCCGTTAATGCCAGTGGTCGCTACGGATTTCCATCCACCCTTGCCATCGCTAATAATAGCATTCGGCGTGCCGGTAAGCGTGTTGTCGATAATGTTAGCGTTAGCGCTGTTTTTAACATCTATACCAAGAACGTTATTGGTAAACTGATTGTTTCTAACAGTTATGCCGTTTGCTTTGCTGCCAGTCTGCGGGCTGCCGGCGCTGACGCCTATAAGGTCATTGGTAAAATTGCTATTGCTGACAGTAACTCCCGAACTGTTGTTTACCAGTACACCATTGGTAAGATTGCTAAAAGCATCGTTATTGAGAGTGACCTTGCTGCTATTCTCTATATCAATGCCAGTGCTATTTCGTGAATCAGTGGGTGAGCTGTTGTTTGCAATACTGAGATTGCTGATCTTGTCCTTTGTACCGCCTGTGATAGTAACGCTGGTTTCATTGTTGTTATTTTCTAATATAGTGCTGCCTGCGCCGCTCCCATTAAGCGTAAAGTTGCTTTTATTAGTGAGCGATACTTGTTGGTTGTAAGTGCCTGCATCGAGATTAAGAGTTGTATTGTTGCTCTGGCTGACGGCATTAATTGCGTTCTGGATGCTTCCTTTGGCATTCTGATTAAGACTCACGCTATGGGCGGTGAGTGTGGCAGGAATGCTAAAAAAGGTTCCTCCGTTATCAATGGTGATTGAGTTGCTGGCCTTTATGCTGCCGCCGTTAATATTAACATCACCTGGAGTACTGATGCTGACAAAACCTGGGTGGCCACTAGAAGCATCAGCACGAATAATACCATTGAGGTTCACGAGGCTGTCTATCATCTGAGTAGCTGCGCCTACCGTTAGGGTAATGTGCCCGCCGTCAGCATACAAATGGCCGTTATTGGCCAGAAGTTGAGAAGTGACGGATTTGCTGGCAGCAACAGAGATGAGCCCATCGCCATGCATATCGACAGTGAATTCATTCCCGGAGGCGAGCTGAATTTTACCCAGCTTTGCTGTAATGGTGCCGTTATTGGTCACTTCGGGGGCAACAAACATGGCCAGGCCGCCATCGGCAACGGTAATTTCGCCGTCATTCGTGATGGTCCCATCATCATGGTGATGATGGTGGTGATGATGTGCGGGCGCAAAATTATAATCGCCGGAGATAAAGTTATCTTTGGTGATATTGCTAGTGGATGCAAGAAATCCACCGGTGTTGACGACGGCGTTTTTACCAAACAAAATACCATCGGAATTGATTATCCATACGTTGCCATTGGCCGACAGCTTTCCGTCGATGGTGGATCTACCACTGTCCATAACGCGGTTAAGAGCGATGGAAGAGGCATTGGGCTGATTAAACCGCACGGTTTCACTGGAATTAAGATTAAAGCTATCCCAGTCGATTACAACGTCCTGAGCATGCTGGTTAATGGTAGTCGTAGAGGTGGAGGTATTATAAACGATGTTTGCGGGATTCGAAGAAGAGCCAGAACTACCCACTACAGTACCGCCCGTAGGACCTGCCCAAGCTTCCTGCGCTGCGATAGATAATACCAAGCAGGATATGGCACTCGTGTATAATGCAGAGTGAGTCAGCAGGCGGAGGCAGTGATTGGCTTTCTTCATACTATTTCCCTAAACGTTAATAAATTCTCTGATTTGTTAATATAGCATTAACAAACAGTCAAGCTATGATCTTAGGAAAATAGATGGGTTATCAAAAGGGTGAGATGACATCGATGGCCTGGCTGCCCCAGCGGGATTGCTGGACATCCATGTTCTGGCCGCGGCCACCGTAAGTGATGCGTGCTTCGGCAACCTGGGTGGAGTCAACGGTATTGTCTGAGCCGATATCCTGTGGGCGGACAACGCCTTTGATGGAGACTTCACGTATATCGTAATTCATCAGGAATTCCTGCGTACCGTTGATGACGAAATTGCCGTTGGGCAATACCTGGGTAACCATCGCCGCCACTTGTGTCTGCACAGTTTCTTTGCGTTTAGCGGTAACATTGCCTCCGTGATTATTGCTGCCGTTAACGTTAATGCCGTTACTCAGATTGGTTGGGGTAAGTCCCAAGCCCCCCAGTCTGTTCTCAACGCCAAACAGGCTTGGCACCGCAACAGCTTCCTGCGTGGTGCGTGAGCTAGTCGTGTTATTATCGAACTCGGCCTGATCGGTAATGTTAATTTTCACGCGCAGAATATCACCAACACGGGCGGCACGCCCATCGCGGAAAAAGGCGCGCGCTCCGGGTTGCCATAAGGAATTGGCTTGCGGCTTTGCAGGCATCGGCGCTTCCGGAAGCGGCCAGGTTAACGGTTTATAATTAGATTGGGCTGTAGGATCATCCACCTTAGCAAGCGGTGGCGGTTTCCCAATGGCTCCCAATTTATCGAGCGTAGAAGCACATCCGCCAAGAAGCAGTGTGGTGGCAAGCAACAGGAATACACGCGAGCTATATCGCATTACATGGCCTCCGCTGAGGTGGAGTTCACTGATGTCACGCGTACGCGATCGCTTGCTTCGACGGTTCCTTCGATAATGGATTTACTGGCTAGATTCCTGACGCGGATAACGTCGCCTTTGGCGCCATTGTCTACCGCTTCGCCTAATGTTCTGATTTCCAGATTCTGAGAGTGATAGAGCAGGGTGATGCGCGCGCCTTTGTTGATAACCAGCGGGCCGCCGATTTCATCGTGCCGGATGGGGCGATCCTGCGAAATCACATGACGGGGAGTCTTGCCAATAAGGTCGTTGGCGTTGGTCACCGTAGTATTACGCAAATGTGTAACGGGCTCGTCGCTCCAGGCAATGTCCTCCTGATTGATGACTTCACCTGCGCTTAAAGTGCGCTTAAGTACGGGAATGTGGGCGATCTCATCATAATTGCCAGAGAGTTTGACGGGAGCCAGGTTATGGCCATTGGATGTAAGCAGCAGCGTTGCTTGCCAGTGGTTATGAGCTTTATCGATGTTAAGTTCATCTACACTTCCTTCAATAGCCTGCGGTGCAGTGACGATAACATCGTCATCATGTGCACCGATGATGCGTGCTTTTATTTCATTTCCTGCACCCGCTTTTAGCAGGGCATCTGTCACTAGCGCAGTGGCATCCTTAACTGCAAAGGCGCTCATAGGCTCCGCCATGCAATGATTAGCAGGCCAGAACCACGCCAGAGAGACAAGAAGAATACGCAGTAAAAAACTTTTTATATTATTCATAGATTATTGAGTCGCTGAATTTAGAGCCTGGAGTACTTGGGAAGCCGCGGTCAGCACCTTGGTGTTCATTTCATATGCGCGTTGCGCTGAGATGAGGTTGGTGATTTCTGTTACCGGGTTAACGTTCGAGTTTTCCAGATACCCCTGCTGGATGGTGCCGACGCCATCAAGGCCGGGTGTGCCGACGACAGGCGTGCTGGAAGCCTGCGTTTCGGCAAACAGATTGTCTCCTAATGCCTGCAGGCCGTTTTCATTGATGAAAGTGGCAAGCTGTATCTGTCCCAGATTGCTTGGATTGACCTGCCCTTGAACGGTAGCTTCCACTACGCCTGAGGTGTTGATGTTAATGGCAGTGGCATCCGGCGGAATAGTAATATTGGGAGTAAGCGGAAATCCATCAGCGGTAACAATTTCGCCCGTGGGAGAAATTTGGAATGTGCCGTCACGCGTGTAAGATGTTGTGCCGTCCGGCATGGTAATCTGGAAATAACCGCGTCCCTGAACAGCAAGATCCAGAGGCTCGGTCGTGGGATTGAGAGTTCCTTGTTGAACGTTGCGGTGGATGGCGGCAGTTCTGACACCAAGGCCGAGCTGAATGCCGGTAGGAATAATGGTACCGGTGTCACTGGAAGTGGCACCCACCGTGCGCAGGTTCTGGTAGAGCAGATCGCGGAATTCCGGAACGTTGGCCTTATAGGCAGTGGTAGGTTCGTTGGCGAGGTTCTGAGAAATGACGTCGATATAGGTTGTTTGCGCCTGCATGCCGGTGGCGGCAATATCCAGTGATAACATCATAATCTGCTTCCCCTATATAAAATGTTTTTCTTCTTTTTTATTATGAGTAGACTTTAGCCAGTGTATTCGATGCATTGCGCTCAAGCGTATACATCGTGTTGATAAAATTGTTGGTCTCCGAAATCTGTCGCTCGATGTAGATCATATGAGTCAGGCTTTTAAAGGGCTGAACATTAGAACGCTCAAGCATTCCTGCGACCACCTGGAAGTTGCTGGCTTCCGCCTTGGGTGGAATATCTGACATATAGAATGAATTACCTGTGTGTTGCAGGAACTGTTCTTTGTTGAATTGCGCTATCTTAAGGGTGGCGCGCTCGCTGCCGTCGACAGTGATGGTACCGTCCGAGTGAATGTTAACATTTTTATCGGTCTCTTCAAAAGTGATGGGCTGACCGCCCTGATCGAGCACCGGATAGCCTTCCGAGGTTACAAGGTAGCCGGAGGGACCGACGGCAAAATTTCCATTGCGGGTATAGCGCAACCCCAGCGGGGTTTGAGCCACGAAATAACCGCTGCCTTCAATCGCCGCGTCGAGCGCGCCGCCGGTCATTTGCATCGTTCCCTGGGATATATCGCGGTAGGTGGTTGCCTGATTGGCATAAGCAACGTTGGTTTCCTGTGCTGTGCCTTGATTCAGATAACTGGTGAAAAGTAAATCTTCGCCCTCATACCCATTGGTAGTCATGTTGGCGATATTGTTTGCCGTAACTTCCAAATCGCGCATGATGCCAGTCTCTTTGGAAAGCGCGACGTATATACCTGTATCCATAGGGTGGGCTCCTATTATTTTTGTGCCTATGCTTAGATATCATATGCATGTTTCGTGCCATAAATAGAAATTCTATTTAATCTTGTATATCATTGTGTTGCAAAATGTTGCTGCAATACATCAATGACGTTTTCTTCCATCAGCGGAAAAAACTGCCTGGGGATAAGTAAGATATGAGGAAATCTTATCCTACTGGATTTAGACACGACAAAGAAATTGACACTGTGCCGGGAATCGTTATCTCTAAGCGCCTTATTATTCCCACGAAGGGGCATTAGCTCAGCTGGTAGAGCGCTTCCATGGCATGGAAGAGGTCAACGGTTCGACTCCGTTATGCTCCACCAAACCTAAGGCTTTGTGGTCTTAGGTTTGGTGGATTATCGGGTTGGAGAACCGTAGGTTCGACAATTTTGCTCTTAGATAAAATTGGACGGCGCAGCCGCCCTTTAGGGTGAGCGGCGTTAAAACGCCGCGAATCACTCCGTTTAACGAGATATCCTCTATTGGGTCACGAATTGGAAAGACAGTGCGCAGTTGACGCCCGCGCCGCCATTCTGAGCCAGGGAATATTTTTCGGTCGCACCGGCAACGCCGGCATTATCATAACATGTTGTAGTTGAGCCGGTGCTCGCCACCCCGTCTCCGGCTACCACCGGACCACCGCTAGTGGGATCGGAATCACCCGCCCACTGGGCGATTCCTCCATTTACGTACAATGCTGTAACCGTGCCCGACTGAGGATAACCGTCATCGATTTTAGCATCAACGCCATAAGCCTGGGCCACCGTTAATCCCGGATTTGAGATAGTCCACGAACCACTCTTACCTATTTTAGAGGATCCTAGTGTCGTCACTGCTGAAAGCCCATAATAATTAATTCCGTCTCCAAGAGCGCCAGAACATCCGGTATACATAGGGCTGGCGTTGATGCCACCGCTCCAGACATAGATATAATTGCCTCCCCCGATTTTCGCCTGTGGCACATAATTGGCTATATCTGCCCCTGTTACAGCAGCCCTGCTGGTGCCAATTGGTGAGGCAGTATTAAAACCACCGTCAATGAGGTTGACATTAAGGCCGTTGGCGGTGGTTAAATCGACCCAGAACGCAACGGTTTCTCCTGAGGTTTCCGATTGCCCGGAGATGCACTCATCGCCCTGTATAACACCGTTGCCATCCCCCTCAGCCTGACCAGTGCCTCTGGGCGTAAAACCAAACTGTGTTGCGATCAGGCTGTTCATGTCGCCCGGCAATGCATTGTATTTCTGGTCAAAAGTGCTGACTGCTGAATTATATCGCTCAATCTGCGAGACGGTAGCACGGATTCCGGCGCTGCGAATCAAATCCGCCCCTACCAACACACCGCCGATGACAAGCCCGATAATCACTAGCACAACGGTCATCTCCAATAGGGTGAAGCCACTTTGCGCTGCGCGTTTTACGCCTGCGGATGGTATGGGATGTCTATTCATGGAGGGTGCTATGCGATTCATAATCGCCCAGATTGTTACAATATTAATCTGTAAAAGTCAGCGGAAAAGAATCATTGGATTCGTGCTATACAAAGTACACGGAAGAAAGAATATGGCTAGGAAGCATGCTGGAACCTAGCTTTAGTCATGCTTTTGGGATTGAGTCTTATCGACTCCGGCGGTTCGGGAGTTTATTATCGGTCGGTGTTGCCACGCGCTGGTCTAGCCATTTGATCAGCGTCTTTGAGAAAGTCTCTTAGATGAGCCTCTTTCTCGTGTGGATCAACGATATGAGCGATATGCCACATCAGCTGCATCATCCAGAAGGGCACCGCAAGCAATATCAGCATAATAAATACGTAGATGAATCCGTGGCTTTGATTGTTTACAATATGAAGCAAGCCGTAGGTGGTAGCAAATCCTGCAATAGGCAGGGTGAGAGTAGCCAGCACTAGCGGGATAATTTTTAATGTCTTCTGAAATGCTTTTGACATACATACACCTTCACTGTTCATCATTATGACAGTGCGCTTATAAATTTTCTATATGAGATAATCCCCGATACGGCCCGGAAGCAGGTCAGTGTTGCTCGTGCTCTTTAGCGTTAGGGTGCTCCTGAGCTGGCTTCGGCGCATTATGCTGTGCCTGGGGATGCTGTTCTGGATGCGGCTGGGGCTGGTTATGCGGCGCAGTTCTCTCCATCGGCTTTTTGTAGGATGGATAGGTCTGGGAAGCCGGATGGTTTTCTCTAGCTGCATTAGTATTTACAGGATGCGGCTGGCCTAAGTTGCGGCCAGAGGCTTCCATGGGTTTGCGCGGCGACTGGTGATAAACATCCGGCCTTGCTTGATGGAGATTGCCATGCTGTTCGCCATGTGCAGGCGCATTTTCTGCTCTGGGAATTGCTGCGGCCCCTTTCACGGAAGAGGGATGCTGCAGTACTTGCTGATTATGTTGTTCGGCTTCGCGGCTCTGGATGCCTGCCTGTTTTGCGGCTACTACGTTTCTGCCCGTAAATTCTCCGGGCTTGGCCGTAGCTGCAATGGGTGGTTTGCCGTTATTGCTGCTTGAGCGTAATTGCGGATTATTGCCTGCTGCGCGAATATGCTGCGTTTGCTTGGCAGTTGGAGGAACATGCTTTTCCGCTTCTGCTCTTTTTTCTCTCGCATTAGGTGCAGCCTGAATGCCCCCCGGGCCGCCGTTAAAGCTTACATAATTGTTGGTGATATTATTCACGTTGGTAACCGAACGGTTTACGATGAAGTGATTGTGATCCCAGTGGCCGCCATTAAAACCTCGGCCGCCGTAACCTCCACCATAATTAACGCCGCCGTAGAAACCTACATGCCGTCCCCAATACCCTTCGTGCCAGGCGTAATTTCCTTCTGACCATCCCCAATACCCTGGGGTCCATAGTACAATCGGAGTCGGGGGTTCTATCCATGTGCCAGGAACCCAGTAATATCCAAATATCCCCCAAGCCCAATATCCGGGTTGCCAGACTACACCATCATAAGGAGGAGAAGGCACTATATAGGCAGGAAGTGGCGGCGGCGCGATAGCCACCGGGGGTGGTGTTGCGATGTCGAAGTCTACTGAGATATCCAGTTGCGCATGTGATGCGTTGGGAAGGGTTGCCATCATCATCACTGAAAAAGCGGCAGCCAGTATTCGTATGTTTAGCAATTTCATTACACCCTCATTATGACGTGAACTATATCAGGCTATTGTGGATAAGGAAGCCATACTGAACTAATGGGCGTAATATTGAGACAGTATTCGTATTAGGTGCATATTGGCAAAATATTCTCCAATTATTTTCATAAAAACAAATTATAAATCATATGATTGTCATGTTAATACTTTTTTAATTATTTTACTATATAGGATTGGTGGGCGTTTTGGGTATGCCTAATCTTCGTTATCAACAATAAACAGGGGACGGTCTATGAAGAAACTACTTTTAACCAGTGCAGCGCTATATTTACTGGCCAGTGCATCCGCTTTCGCTCAATTCGATCTCAATGTTAATTTAGGTGGAGGAGTGGAACAGCTTACTCCTGCTGTCATTATACCATCTCCGGCTGTTGTAAATTACGCGGGCTATGATCCATATCATAGGGATCATGATGCAAGATATTGGCGGGAGCGTAGAGAACATGAGCGATGGGAACATGAAGAGCACGCACGGCGAGAACATGAGCGCTATGATCATCGCGATCATCATGACCAACACGACCACCACGAATACAGGGATAACCACCACGCAGGAGAGCATCATAATCCTGTAACTCACGGCAATAATAAGCCTGAGCATAAGTAGTATTACAACGCTATAATTATTGGAAAATAATATTTCCAGCAGGTGGCCCGGAGGTTTGTGTGTGGCAAACCTCCGGGCTTAATAATAGGATGAATTTGCAGCGAGTAGCAATCCGGAATCCATATTAGACAAAACAGATGCTTCGCGCCAATGTGCGCTGCGCTGATCAATAATTTATTTTTACCGCACGCGTGGTTTAATAGGGACCGGCCCCCCTGGCGGAAGAATCACGTTGTCATTGGTAGTTGGCGAATTGGTAGGTGAGAGTATTATTCCCGGTGGAAGAACCACGTCCTTGATGGTTGGCGAGTTAGTGGGCGTATCAGTAGGGGAGTAAAGTGTTCCAGGCAGAACGATTTGACTCTTCTTTGCCAGTTCTCGAAGCTTTGTTTGCTCATCCCGAAGGTTTGTTTGTTCCTTCAAATGCTTTGTTGGCTCCGCGATTATCTTGGCCATATCATCGATAGTAGCTCCTTCTTTTACCTCAAACCCCGCCTCGGTAAGCGTCTTGTGGAGTTCTTTTCCTATCCATTCCGGAGTATTGATAATGCTAGCTTCTTGCGGCCACCCGTCTTCTTGCGGGTGTCCGGTCCCATGCACCCAACGTCCTGTTCTTGATTGCTCCACCAATCTCTGCCCATTTCTTAATACATTGGATTGCAATGCGTCTGTAATGATAGCGTCTATTTCGTCTTTGCTTTTAGTTTTATCAAGCACTCCTCTATCCTTACCTGCTTCGCTCAATTCCCCATCCAATTTCTTAATCAACCTGATTGCTCTACCATCAAATTTAAAATTATCGACGCCACCGGGTGTCTTCAGTGTAATAAAAAGATCTTGTAACCTTCTTGATATAGTGGATTCGCAGGCATGCTCTAGCAGCTCCTTCATCTCCTGGGATGTCTTTGATTCGTCTCGACTCAATATAGCGTAACGATCTTCAGTCTTAGTGTGTTTTGCAGTTGCAATATCGGATACCAGCTTTTCAAGCCATGCGCGATGCTCTTTAACAGCGCCAACAGACATATAATTTTCTAAATTCTTTGGATCCTTTTCCCAGCCAGTTTGACCGCTTATAATAATATCGAGCAACCGGCGTGAGTTTTCTATTTCAGAGGCTACCTTCGTAGCTTCAAGCCCCTCATTTATCTGGCTGTCGATTGTCCTCTGGGGGTCTATCTTTATATTCAATGCGCTCGTTAAAGGACTTAGATCGGCTTCGTTTGTTGGGTAGACATCGCGAGCCTTTTTGATGAAATATTTAGTTCCCGCGATCTCTGAATCACCAAATCCGTCAGTTTTAAAGCGCTCAACAGTCATTAGCGCTTCCGTAATAAATGCAGATTGAAAGACTTTCTTTACCTTATCTTCTCTTGCCTTACCTTCTCTTGTCTTTTCTTCTTTTATCTCTTTATTGGTTCCGAAATATTCAATTTCGGCTCGTTTAGGCTCCAATACTTTCAAGTCTACTTCAATAAGAGTGGTGGTTTTGCCGGTTTTTTTATCTTTAGTCGCGATTGTAATCGTTTCTCCAGCCGCTATAAGTTCGCTTTTGATCATTTCCATTGCAGCTTCAGCCTTGCACTCCGGGCCTTTATTCGGTCCCTTACTTTCATCTAATACACGATCATAAAAAGAAAACTCATTGAATGCTCCGAAATGTTCCAACTGTAATTGAGTATATAGGAACTCAGCATATTTTTTGTGGGCGGCTTTCGTTAACGCATCAATGGTGTTTTTCATTTCAGCAATAGACTTATTTTCTCCAGGTCTATTCAGCGCGGTGATATCAGCGCCTGCTTTTGTAAGCGCGTCATGCATTGTCTCCAGCAAAGTATCCACACCACCCTGAGTTCTAAAAAACTCGTTTAGTCTTGAGCCCAAAGTATTAACTTGCTGCATTTGATCTGGTATGGATAAAGCACGAAATGATTTTTCTTCCTCATCCCGATCGGCTACAGATAAAGTGGTAAATAATTCTTGTGAATCCTTTATCCATTCTGATTTGCTCTTTTCATCAGCCATAAATACTCCTTGTAATTGCCGCCGTCGTTAATGAGGGCTACCTCACCTGATAATACTGGCCAAAGGTTAATAAATAGTAATTATTTTTTATTTATTACTTTAACCATTTATTAATCATTGAAAGATACATTGAGCTTTCTATGGGGCTGGGTGCAACCAATACAAACCGCTATTTGGCCAGGCTTTTCTTTGTCATGATATTCTAAAAGACGCTATGTCAGTGGATATTGTGGATAAAAAATCTTGCTCAAAGATTAAAAATGGTGTGGAACAAAAGTTCAAAAAAATAATTAAACAGGGGAAGAATTATGAACAACCTGCTTGTAGTATTATTTGCAACCATTTGCCTGTTTTTGTCAGCGTCTTTTACAGAGGCGGAAGACCTTCCATTTAAGGAAGGTAAATGGTCTGAAACTATAACCTTCGATGTTCCTGTTGATAATGTAAATCAATTGCCACCCCAGGCAAGGACTGAACTTGACAAGATGGACCCACAAACCAGGGCTCAGGTTACCCAGGCAATGAATCAGCAATTGGCCGAGGCACAAGCCCATTATCATATGCATAATGGTCAGATGGAAATGGATATTAACGGTCAGAAAGTGCCGGTGCCTGCGACGGCTGGAAATCTTCCTCAGGGGGATATTGACGTTAGGACCAATGCAAAGGGAATGACGTCGACGTTATGTGTTACAAAAGATCACCCTTTGTTTAATGATAAAAATGCTCCTCCAGGGTGTCATAACGCTGCTGAGCAAAATGGCAATGTATATAGTTTTCATATGGAATGTGAGGGACGGCTTGTAGGGATGAAAAGTAATGGGCAGGTAACATTTACAGGCGATACGTTTGAAGGATACACAGATTCTATCCGTCCTGGACCTAATGGAGAGGAAACCCATCATAAGTCGCACGTGACGGGTAAATATCTTGGTCCTTGCTAGTGCCTTAGTTCAAAATTCAATCTTAGACAGGAACAGCTAATGAAAAAAATATCCTCCCTCGGCTTTGCGGCATTTTTGGTGTTGGGCATCCTATCTGCGCAGGCAGCAGATTTAGCCGGTAGTAAGGACTATCCACTCATTAAGCGCTATGAGGGATCGGAAATCATTGGCTATAAGACTAATGCCTATGACGAGTTTACGCTTGCGCTTGGCAAGGCAGCGGGCGGACAAGACTTTTTTGATAAGAAGCAGGGGATAGAAGGTCCGCTCACGGAAATCACATACCGTGTGCCCGGCGCGCATAGCTCACTTGAGATTTTCAGCAATTACAAAAATGCCCTGACGGCAGCTGGTTTTCAACCGCTCTTTGAAACAGAAATGGTGAAGCCCATATTTGAAAACTATTTTCGTGGTACACTCTACAAAAAATCGGATCAGGCAGACGCACTCCTGAGCATCGAAGCGCCACACTATTTGGCGGCCAAACTCGCAGGCGCTGATAAGGATGTGTATGTTGCGCTTGTAGTGGTGGAAAGTGATGGCTGGCAATGGCACAAACAAGCGGGCAGGCCGGTCACTATCAATAAAGGGGATGTAGTGGTTGCGCTGGATGTCATTGAGACCAAGCCGCTAGTGGATAGGATGGTGGTGATAAAGTCCTCCGAGATGGCAGATGCTATTGCTAAGACCGGCAAGATCGATATTTATGGCATTACGTTTGACATAGATAAAACTGACATTAAGCCCGAAAGCGTTCCAACGCTGGTAGAAGTGGCCAAGCTCCTTCAGGAGAACCCCACGCTAAAACTCCAGATATCGGGCCACACGGATAATACCGGCAGTGCAACGCACAACCAGACTCTCTCGGAAGGGCGTGCTGCATCAGTGGTGAATACACTGGTGAGCCAATATCACGTTGATGCATCGCGGTTGCAGGCAAAGGGGTACGGCGATACCAGGCCGGTGGCAGATAACGCCACTGAAGAGGGGCGCGCTAAAAATCGCCGTGTAGAATTGAGCAAATTACAATAAAGCAAGTGCCGCGTTAATATAGCCGGAGAATATTGCAAAACCGCGATACTTCCTCCCTATTATGTGCTAGGTACGCACATATGGAAATATGTGCGACTATCCTCATTACTGGCGCATCGGGCTTGATTGGCTCAAGCCTGGTGCGTGAGCTTAAGGCGGCGGGCTATAAGCATCTGCTGACTCCACCCCATGCCGAGCTTGAACTTCGCGATGCACAGGCTACTGAAGCCTATTTTCTGAAGCATAAACCGCACGTGGTCTTCCACCTTGCTGCCCGCGTGGGCGGGATTCACGCCAATCATGCGCATCCAGCGCAGTTTATTTATGATAACACGGCTATGCAGCTGAATGTCTTTGAGGCGGCGCGCAAGGCGGGTGTTGCAAAATTGCTTTTCCCCGGCTCTGCCTGCACCTATCCCAAGATGGCAGCGCAGCCGGTGAAGGAATCAGAATTCTTAAACGGGCAAATTGAGCCGACGAATGTCGCTTATGCCGCTGCGAAGATTAACGGCATTGTCATGGCGCAAAGCTATGCGCGCGAATACGGAATGCGCGTGGTCATCCCGATGCCCACTAATACGTACGGCATTGGCGATAATTTTAACCCTGAGGCCTCGCATGTTATCCCCGCGCTGATGCGGCGGTTTCATGAGGCTAAGGCAAAAAATCTGCCAGAAGTGACGATATGGGGCACAGGCACTCCGCTGCGTGAATTTATATATGTCGACGATGTGGCTAATGCCCTCATTTTCCTGATGCTTCATTATGAGGATTCTCAGATTATCAATGTGGGGACGATGCAAGAAGTCACTATTGCCGATCTGGCGCGACAAATTGCGCAAATAACAAAGTATAAAGGTAAGATACTGTTTGATAGCGAAAAATCTGATGGCGCCCCTCGAAAAATGCTGGATTCCAGTCGCCTTTTCGGATTACAATGGCAACCGCGCATAAGTTTAAGCGAAGGCCTTGCGCGCATGTATCACCATCACTTCAATTAGCATGATTATCAGTCGTACCCCTTATCGTATTTCCTTCTTCGGTGGTGGCACCGATTATCCGAGCTGGTATCAGGAGCATGGCGGCGCCGTGCTTTCCACTACGATCAATCATTATTGTTATCTGACCTGCCGCTATCTTCCGCCGTTCTTTCAGACGAAATCCCGCATCGTCTGGTCGCAGATTGAGAATGTAACGGATAACAGCCAGATAGCGCATCCAGCAGTGCGGGCGGTGCTACAATATTTTGAAGGCGAAAAGAACGGTGTGGAGGTGAGTCATTCAGGCGACTTGCCGGCCCGCTCAGGACTAGGCTCCAGCTCGGCGTTTACCGTAGGCCTGCTCAATGCCATGAATGCGCTGCAGGGGCGTATGTCCAACAAACGCGAGCTTGCTTGTGAAGCGGTATATATTGAGCGTGATGTGCTCAAAGAAAATGTCGGCGTACAGGATCAGATCGCTACCGCTTACGGCGGCTTCAATAAAATTGCTATTTTACCTACGGGTGATTTTGCCGTCGAGCCGGTGATTCTGCCCGCAGGCAGGCTGGAAGAGTTGCAAAGTCATTTTCTGTTATTTTTTACAGGTGTGTCTCGCAACGCCTCCGACATCGCCAAAGAGCAGATGGAAACGGTTGGGCATAAGAAAGCCGAGCTCACTGAACTGCGCAAGCTGGTGGATGAAGCGCTGGATGTCGTGATGCATGCTCGTGATATTTCATCGTTCGGGCAGCTTCTGCATGAGACGTGGAAAATCAAACGCACCCTTTCACCCAGCATCGCGCCGGATTTCGTCAATGACGTATATATGCGCGCGCACAGCGCAGGCGCGTTGGGGGGCAAGTTGCTGGGCGCCGGCGGCGGCGGCTTCATGGTGTTTTTTGCGAAGCCCGAACATCACGAAGCGATTCGCAAGGAGCTTCAGGATTTTCTCTGGGTGCCGTTTAAGTTTGAAACGGGTGGTTCCAGCATTATCTTTTATGATCCCTCAAGCTATTCTCCCGGCAGTCTGGCGCGACGCGACTTCTATCATCTGCGCGAGGGTGAGAAGGGAGTTTCCACTTCCTCTGGAGCGGATAAAGTGATACCGATGAATGTAAAGAAACGTATTACCACTTTGTAGCCATGCAATCGTTTATTCGTGAGTCCATTCAATCTACTCGCAGCGTTATTGATCAGGTGCTGGCTGACGATGCGCTGATCGCCTCGGTTGATGCTGCGGCGAAGCTTTGCGTTGAGGCGCTTAAAAAGCAGAAGAAGGTTTTAGTGGCAGGCAATGGCGGAAGCGCGGCCGACGCACAGCATATTGCCGCTGAGTTGGTAAGCCGCTTCAATTATGATCGCCCTGGCTTAAGCTCCATTGCACTCACCACTGATACCTCGGCGCTCACGGCCATCGGCAATGATTACGGGTTTGAGCGCGTGTTTGCTCGTCAGGTGGAGGCGCTCGGGCAGGAGGGGGATGTATTTATCGCTATCTCTACCTCTGGCAATTCGCCCAACGTGCTCATGGCGCTGGAAGCTGCGCGCGCACGCAAAATTAAAACAATAGGATTAACCGGAAAAACCGGCGGCAAGATGGTGGCGCTGTGCGATATTGCGCTTAAAATCCCCTCCACGCATACGCCCCGCGTTCAGGAATGTCATATCATGCTCGGCCATATCATCTGCCAGATCATAGAGGATACAATGTTTGGCAGCGAGTATGGCTCTAAGCGCAAAAACGGCTGAGTCATGCATGCGATTATCCTCGCCGGAGGATTTGGCACGCGGTTAAGCGGTGTGGTAAGTGATGTGCCTAAGCCGCTGGCGCCCATTGCTGGGCGGCCGTTCATTGCGTGGCTTGCAGATTATCTCATAGCGCAAGGGATCACGGAAATTACCTTTAGTGTGCATCATCAGTGGCAGAAAATCTGCGATTATTTTTCGGCGCATACGTTAAAAGTGCCGGTGCATTATGTGGTAGAAGAAACGCCGCTTGGCACAGGCGGCGCGATGGCGCATGCACTTAAAAGCCTCAATATTGCAGAGCCTGTATTAGTGCTGAATGGTGACAGCTTTGCGCGTGTGGATTATCGTGCGTTATATGCGCAGCACCAGAAGAGTGGTGCTAAGCTTACGATGGTATTGCGTGAAGTGGCTGATACGGAACGTTACGGCACTGTAAGCGAGAAGAACGGTGCTGTGGTGTCATTTGGCCCGGGGCAGGCAGGTAAAGCCGGGTTGATTAACGCAGGCATTTACGTCATGCACCCGCAGTTATTTGCTGAGCCTGGGCTGCCAGCAGCCTTTTCCTTCGAGCGCGATTTTTTACCCTCGCAACTCCCAACGCTCATGCCGCGCAGCTTTCATGCAGAGGGGTATTTCGTTGATATAGGAATCCCTGAAGATTATGCACGCGCGTGTAAGGAGTTGCCGCGGATGGTTGGGTAGTCATTGCGAGGAGACGCATAGCGCCGACGTGGCAATCCAGTATAATAATGATCTGGATTGCTTCGCTACGCTCGCAATGACGTTAAACTATGATTTCAGCAATCCATCCAGCTTACCTGCTGCTTCCAGTGCATACAGATCATCACAGCCGCCGACATGGGTGCCATTGATAAAGATTTGTGGCACGGAGCGTTTGCCGCCGGTTTTGTGCATCATCTCATCACGCACAGTGGGGCTTACAGAGACATCGACTTCTTTGTAGTTGGTGTGCCCTTTGCGTTTTAAGAGCTCTTTCGCGCGTACGCAGTAGGGACATACGGGAGTGGTGTAAATGGTGATATCGGCCATATCATGCTGCCTTTCTCTAGAGAGGATTAAAAATCCGGGTTTTCGTAATGCTCCGGCGGGCGGAAGGTGGAAACGCGATCAGCTAGCACTGCACGCAAACTGGGACGGGACTTCATCAGCGCATACCATTCTTTGGCTTTGGCGTTGTGTTCCCAGGACACATCACCCAGATAGTCGAGTGCCGAGAAGTGGCTGGCTGCCGCCATGTCGGCAACGGTAAGCGTATCGCCGCAGAGATAGCGGTGATCGCGGGTTAAGTGTGCGATATAGTCGAGGTGGTAGAGAATGTTTTTCTTGCCCGCACGGATGGCATCGGACTGCGGTTCACCGTAATGCATCAGGCGCTTGAAGATTTTTTCAAACAGAATGTTTTGCGTCACTTCATAATCGAACTTGCGGTCAAACCAGTCCACAAGGCGGCGTACCTCGGCGCGCTCGGCTATTGAGCTGCCGATGAACCGCTTGTTGTCACGGTACGCTTCCTCAAGATATTCCATAATCGCATTGCCGCCGGAGATGACTTCGCCGTCGGGTTCCATGAGTACGGGTACCTCACCGGCCGGGTTGAGGGCAAAGAATTCGGTGCGCCGATCCCAAATATTTTCTTGCGTGAGGTCGAAATCGAGCTCTTTTTCGCGCAGGAGTATACGGATCTTGCGGCAGTAGGGCGAAAGGGGGGTATGGTATAGCGTACGCATGAGGGCACTTTAGGCGAGAACATGGCGCGACATCAACCTGTAATTCCATGAAAATAACGATTATGACAATTTGATGAAGATTGGCCTGGCTGCGTTGACCCTTATGGATGAATTTGTTACCATATTCAGAGAGGATAGGGCATGAAGCATCCAGAAAGAGAAGATAAAACTAGCCAGTCGTCTGTGGTAACTGATTCGCTTGCCTATGTTGGTACGGCGGTTGCGACGATGGGTACGATGTGGGTGACTATCCGCGAGGCATTGTATAGCAACATGCTGAAAATGGGGTTATTTGATAAAATACGAGATACACGCAACACTGCCTTGCAAGCTCTCGCGGCACGGGCCTCAGGAAAAGAGGGAACACAGCCTATTGCCAATTTAGATTTTCTCAAAGAAATGAAGCAACGCAATAAGGATTACGCTAAAGGCGTAAACAATCTTTTAAGGGAAAAAGGACTCACTAATTCCTGGAAAAAATTTGTGCACCTTAATTTTGCTCAGCAGGTAGGTGTTGTCATCACAGGTGTGACGCTTGCGACGGTGGCGATGGGGGCTATTATCAGTATTCGCCGTCAACGTGAAATATCCGGCCAGCTTAGAGCGATGAAGAGCAGAGATGATGATACGGGAAATGATTTTCGAAGCAGAGAGGCCGAACGCCAGCAGCAGCCCCAAGGAGAAAGGGGCATAGCCTAAAATTATGGAACAAAAAACAGAAGAGAAAAAGCACCTTTCGACCCAGGAAATGATGATGGGAGGTCCCATACGCTACCACGATCGGGAAGCGGCTAGTACATATAAGAAAGAGCCCACTTCGTCGTCAGGAATAGCAACACAAGTGGCCGTGTATACTGCTTCTATCGGAGCAGGATTCCTTTCGATGTGGGGAGCAATTCGTGAGAATTTTTATAGCGGTCTCAAGAACGCAAGTTGGATTAAAAAAATCCGCGATAAACGCGCTGAGGATTATGAAAAAATAGCAAATCTTTGCGGTGCAGAATATAGTAAAGCACATATGAAGATTCACATAGACTATACCGAGGCTGTGGGTAAAGCTCTTGAAGAAAAAGGTTTTACTAATTCTTGGAAGAAATTTAAGCATCTTACAAAGAATCAAAAAGTGAAAGTGGTTGGTATAGCAGTCACGGTAGCTGCGACTGCAGTGGGTGCTATTACCATGATTCGCCAAAATCGTGAAATATCGCGTCAGCTGGAGGAGATGAAGCACCGTGACGACAATGTAGGCAGCGACTTCAGGAGTAGAGAAGACGAGCGTCAGCAACAATCTGAGCAGGTGCAGAGGGCATGAAGGAAGAAAAAAATCATCTTTAGCGATAATAGCACAGGTAATTGTGTATACTGTATTTAGCTAACTTATTTCGGGCAATGAAGGTAAGAATACAGCGATTGTTCCCACGCCCCCTTAGCATCAAAAGGTACAACTAGCCCGTCATTGGGTTGCTTGCCGCTGAAGGCTTTCATACCATGTTGAATCATATAACTCGGGTGGTAGTCTGGCATCCCGATGTGGCGAACGGTATTACATGTTTCAAGGAGTTGTGGCGTGTCCTTCGTAAGATGTTGTTGCATTGCGCTCATAATCCCTGTTTTTTGTTCAGGTGTAAGATTGTGAAGCGCCTCCATAGAAAGAATGGATGTTGCTTGATGTGCTGAAATATCGGCTACACGCAGTGAATCAAATCTTCCATATACTCCGGCCAGGATAAATAATTCTGCCGCCTCATTATATTTCTTGGCTGCCCAGCATTCGGATAATCCTTTGTACAAATCTGCCGGGGTGTATTGATTGCTCAGTTCAGAAAAGCCCTTACAGCCCACAGCATGTGTTACTTCAAGATTACCCTGTGTTTGATAATTGGTAACTGTCCCGGCTTGCGCATACGATGCTGTTAAAATAACGAACAGGCTTACGGTGACTATACTATATCCTATGCGCATTTTGTCTCTCCAATTTTAAAAGTTATTAGGCAGTTTTGCTCTCTCTTGCGGTGTCTGTCAATGGATGCTCTAACCGTTCCACCATCTCTTTGGGGCAGATTTGCACAAACTTTGGCAATTCATATTCCCATCCGGCAAGAATACCTTCACCGCGCACAGAGCCGGTTTCGCGGACATGCTCCTCAATCAACATGCGCAGCTGCGCACTCCAGTAGTGCGAGGCGATGCGCTGGCTGATGACCGTCTCATTATTAAGGTGATGTTGCAGGTGATTTTCAATGTCGTAGACAAAGGCCATGCCGCCTGTCATGCCGGCAGCGAAGTTATCACCCACTTTTCCCAGTATCACTGCCATGCCACCGGTCATGTATTCGCAGCCGTTGGAGCCGCAGCCTTCAATCACGGTTTGCGCGCCGCAGTTGCGCACGGCAAAACGCTCACCCGCTTCGCCTGAGGCAAAGAGTTTGCCAGCAGTGGCGCCGTAAAGCACAGTGTTGCCGATGATGGTATTCTCATGTGGCACAAGCGTGCTTGATGGGCGCGGGCGTACAATAATTGTGCCGCCTGATAATCCTTTGCCAACATAGTCGTTGGCATCGCCGAAGACTTCGATCTTCACGCCGCGTACGGCGAATGCGCCAAGAGATTGCCCTGCAGAGCCACGCAGACGGATGGTGATATGGTCGGGCTGCAGGGTGGAAGTGTCATAACGGCGCGTCATCATCGACGAAAGCCGTGTGCCTACCGCACGGTGGATATTGCGCACGTTATAGGCAAGTTGAATTTTCTCGCCGTGCTCAAGCGCGCTGTGAGCATCCTTGATCATCTGGGCGTCGAGTGTATCAGGCACTTCGTTGCGGCCGGTATTAGAACAGCGGCGCGCATTCATCCCAGGATCGGCAAGCGATAACAGTGGATTTAAATCAAGATCGACTAAGTCCTCACTGCCGTAATTGACTTGTGTCAGTAGGTCGGCACGACCAATAATTTCATCCACGGATTTATAGCCAAGCGTTGCCAACGTCTCACGTACGTCTTCGGCGATAAAGCTGAACAGGTTGATAACTTTCTCAACGGTGCCTTCGAACTTTTCGCGCAGCGCAGGATTTTGTGTGGTGATACCAACGGGACAAGTGTTGCTATGACATTGGCGCACGAGCAGGCAGCCCATGGCAACCAGCGAAGCTGTTCCCAGTGCATATTCCTCCGCGCCAAGCATGGCGGCGATGACCACATCGTGTCCGGTTTTAATGCCGCCGTCGGTTTGTAACTTTACGCGGTGGCGCAGACGGTTGAGTGTCAGCACCTGATTAGCTTCGGAAAGACCCATTTCCCATGGGATGCCTGCGTATTTGATACTGGAGTAGGGGCTCGCACCCGTTCCGCCGGTATGGCCTGCAATAACGATTTTATCGGCCATCGCCTTAGCGACACCGCTCGCGATCGTGCCGATGCCCGATTGTGCTACTAGCTTCACAGAGACAATCGCAGTCGGGTTGATTTGCTTAAGATCAAAAATCAACTGGGCCAGATCCTCAATCGAATAAATATCGTGATGCGGGGGCGGCGAAATAAGAGTTACGCCTTCGGTCGCATGACGCAGGCGCGCAATTTCCGTTGTTACCTTAAATCCTGGCAACTGCCCGCCTTCACCGGGTTTAGCGCCCTGCGCAATTTTGATTTGCAGCTCTGCAGCGCTATTTAAATACTCGGCAGTGACGCCAAAACGCGCTGATGCCACCTGTTTGACTGGGGAATTGGCATTGTCGCCGTTAGGCTGTGGCTGGTAACGCTCCGGCCCTTCGCCGCCTTCGCCGCAGTTGGAGGCCGCACCGATTCGGTTCATGGCGATGGCAAGCGTCTGATGCGCTTCCGGCGATAATGCGCCGAGCGACATTGCCGGGGCGACAAAGCGTTTACGAATCTCGGTGAGTGACTCGACCTGATCAATATCAATAGGAGAGCGGTCAGAGCTAAAAGCCAGCAGATCGCGCAGGTTTACCGGTGGCTCGTTATGCACGCGCTCGGCATATTTCTTATACATTGCGTAGGTACCGCTGGCACAGGCGCTTTGCAACGTATGGATAGCTTCGCCTTGCCAGGCATGCAGCTCCTCGCGTGCGCGGTAACGGTAGAACCCGCCTACCGGCAATGCTTCCGCCTCTTCGCCCTCATAAGCTTTCTCATGTAGTGCTCGCACACGGTTCTCGATACCTTCGAGGCCCAACCCTGAGATACGAGAGGTGAGCCCCAAGAAAAACTCACTGGTAAGGGCGCGCGACAGACCGATGGCCTCAAAGTTACAGCCTCCACGATAGGAGCTCAGCACCGAGATGCCCATCTTGGACATAATTTTTAAAATACCGTTACCTGCTGCTTCCTTAAAATTAGCGAGTGCTGCACCAGCGCTGAGTTTGCCAAACAGCCCGCGCTTGTGGCGATCAAGAATGGTCTCTTCAGCAAGGTAAGGATTGATTACGGTAGCACCCACGCCGATTAGTACTGCAAAATGATGCACGTCCATGCACTCCGCCGAACGCACGATAATAGAGGCACTCTTGCGCAGTTTTTTGCGTACCAGATGCGTATGAACCGCACCCACGGCAAGAATCATCGGGATACCCGCATGATCAGTGTCGCGCTTCTCGTCGGTCAGGATAATATACGGCGTTCTTGCGGCTATAGCATCTTCTGCTTGCTGAATGATACGATCCAGCCCACGGCGCAGCAGATTATCACTTCCTCTCCCAGAGGGAGAGGGTAGATCAAACAACGTATCAATGACGGTAATCTTGTTCGCGAAATGTTTTCTTAGTGTATCCAACTCATAATTAAGCAGCACCGGCGAGGAAAGCAGCAGCGTGTGGCTGTGCGATTCGTCAAACGCAAGGAAATTACCGTTATTGCCGAAGCGCGTGTTAAGGCTCATCACGCGGCGCTCACGTAGCGAGTCGATCGGCGGATTGGTAACCTGGCTGAAGTTCTGGCGGAAGAAGTGATGAAATCCGCGATACTTGCGCGAGAGGATAGCAAGGGGCGTATCATCACCCATCGAGCCTATACCTTCCTTGGCCGTTTCTGCCATTGGTTGCAGTATCAGCTCCAGATCTTCCTGAGTAATCGCGCAGGCCCGTTGTATGCGCCGCAGGACGGTTGGATTCAGGCGCGCGTGCGGGGCAGGGGGCTCGCCAATCAGCGCATCAAGCTGCCGGATATTTTTTACCCATTCAGCGAAAGGATACATGCCCGCAAGCAGGTCTTTAAGCTCACGGTCGGTATAAAGCGCGCCTTGTTCAAGATTGACGCCGATAATATCGCCGGGGCCAAGTCTACCTTTCTTTTTGACCTTGGTATCATCCATCGGCACCATGCCGGATTCAGAGCCAAGCAGAAGCAGCCCATCGTCGGTAATGGCATAGCGCATGGGGCGCAAGCCATTGCGATCCATGCCGGCGATTACCCATTTGCCATCGGTTGCGGCAATCGCCGCCGGGCCGTCCCACGCTTCCGAGATGCAGTTAGAGAAGTTGAACATATCTTTGTAAGGCTGTGGCATGTCGGACGCCATGCTCCACGCTGTCGGCACGAGAATAAGCTTGGCCATCGGCAGCGGACGTCCTGCCCGCACCATCACTTCCATCACAGAATCGAGTGCACCGGTATCAGACGTGTTATCAGGGATAACAGGGCGCAAATCCTCCTCTGAACCCTCGAATTCTGGGCACATCATCGTTGCTTCATGGCTTTTCATGAAGTTGATGTTACCTTTGAGCGTATTGATTTCGCCGTTATGGGCAAGCAGCCGGAAAGGCTGTGCCAGATGCCAGGCGGGTGCAGTGTTGGTTGAGAAGCGTTGGTGGAAAATAGCATACGCGGAAATAAAACGGGCATCGAGGAGATCAGGGTAAAACTCGGTAAGCTGTTCCGCTTTAAACAAACCTTTGTAAATCACTGAGCGGCCTGAGAACGAGCAGATATAGAAGTCGTTAATTGCACGCGCATAGACAGCCTTTTCAATGCAGCGGCGCACGATATAGAGTTCACGCTCGAAGACATCTTCCGCCATGCCTGCCTGCCCAGCGATGAGGATTTGCTCAATCTCCGGGCGCGAGTCTGCGGCGACTTCACCGATGATCGCAGG
>Ga0206965_10079_pt1 | contig 29087 bp, 19 predicted proteins | sample Alteio_BWOrgHeat_26_FD_152973 | JGI IMG/M metagenome (GOLD analysis project Ga0206965, IMG submission 152973) | Enriched cells from forest soil in Barre Woods Harvard Forest LTER site, Petersham, Massachusetts, United States -... | ecosystem: Environmental > Terrestrial > Soil > Temperate forest >...
TCAACAGATAAAAAAAGCATCAAAAAGATAAACACAAAAAGACCTTTTGTGCCGCAATATGCCTTAACTATTTTAGCCGCGCCCGATATAAACGGGGTTGGCTCTTTTCAGCAAAGTAAGGTTGGTACCAATATTGGTTTGCAGTTTTCGGCTGATGTATTAAAAAAGTTAACGGTAACTACAGGTGCAATTTATTCCGTAAAACCATATATCACCGCGTTTGAAAATTATCATACACCCTATCAATTCCAGTCGAACCCTACAAATGTTACAGCCGATTGCCGGATGCTTGATATACCTATTAATGTGGGGTACCAGGTGTTTAATAAACATCAGAATAAATTATCAATAGGTACTGGCCTCTCTTCCTATATCATGCTTCACGAGAGCTATAAATTTAACTATGCAAGTCCATACATAACCGGCCCGTCGAGTTATACGGTGCCCAATAGTAATAAATATTTTTTCGGAGTGCTTAATCTTAACGCCACTTACCAGCGCCAGCTCAATCAAAAAGTTGGATTGACTATACAGCCCTACGTAAAACTCCCGCTTACAAATATCGGGTATAGCCAGGTAAGGCTGCAAACAACCGGTGTGGCCATAGGATTAAGCTGGAATTTAAATTCGTCATCAACACCCTAGAAAAATGAAATATATCAGTATTATTTTACTTGCCTGGATGAGCATCCACCAGGCAGGACAGGACCTTTACGTTTGCAAAAACACCAGGATAAGCCTTTTTTCAAGCGCCCCTATTGAGGACATAAAGGCCGTTAGCCAAACAGGAGCATCGGTTTATAACCCGGCAACTGGCGAGCTGGATTTCAGTGTAGCGATCCGTTCGTTCCAGTTTCCAAAATCCTTAATGCAGGATCATTTTAACTCCGATTATATGGAGAGTGATAAATATCAAAAGGCCACATTTAAGGGTACTATTAAAGAGCCCGTCGATCTTACCAAAGACGGCACTTTCCCCATAACCGTTACCGGGGATTTAACAGTGCATGGGATCACCCAAAAAAGGACTATACCGGGTAGCCTCTCTGTAAAAAACGGGGTAGTAACCATGGAATCATCTTTTATGGTTAAGTGCGCAGATCATCATATAGATATTCCGCGTATTGTTTTTCACAACATTGCCGAAAGTATCAAGATAGATGTGTCGGCGACATACACAAAATATAACCCAGCTAAATAAACTTCAATCATGAAAAAACACCTCCTGTTAATAGCCTTTCTTATAGTAAGTACAGGCTTAATGGCCCAAAATCCCGATACCAAAAAGACCGGCAATCCTGCCGACTCATTGTTAAATTCGATGAGCAGTGAGCAAAAAGACCTTCCGGTTATTGGGTTTAGGTCTACAAGGCTTATTTTATCGCAAACCACAGAGACCGTCAAAAAGAAAACACTTAACTTTATGGTTATTCACCGTTTTGGTGATTTTGCCGGAAAAAACGGCGGCGGCCCCTTTTTCTACGGTCTGGATGACGTTGCCGACGTGTATATCGGTTTTGAATACGGGATCACCGATAATTTAAACATCCATTTCGGCAGAAGCACACAACCAACCCTTGGCGGCCTGGTGGACCTTGAATTAAAATATGCCATTCTGCACCAAACAACAGATAACAGCGTACCTGTTTCGTTAACTGTTTTGGGCCAGACAGCTGTAAGGCCATACAATACTTATAATAGTTTTGGCGACAGGCTGTCTTATTTCGGCCAGGTGATCATCGCCAGGCAGTTTGGCTCAAAATTCACCTTCCAGGTTTCGCCCGGCTTTGTACAGGACAATACAGCTTATCCCCTGGTAGCAGGTAACCAGGAAAGCTTTTTTTCGCTTTCGGCAGCCGCCCGTCTAAAGGTAACCAAACATATGAACCTGATTATTGATTATGCGCATCCGTTTTCTTCCTTCAGGACCGGCGCCAACGGCTTCTCCGATCCGCTTGGTGTTGGTTTTGAGATTGAAACCGGCGGACACGTATTTACCCTTAACATCACCAATGCCCGTTCAGTTTCTGAAATCAATTACCTGAGCAATACGCAATCCGACTATGCAAGGGGGCAGTACCGGATCGGTTTTACGATCTCGAGGTTGTTTGATTTTAATCATAAGAGTAGTTATAAGTAGAGAACGGCTGTACTACCCCGATTCGATATACTCATCAAAGCCTCCAGATTTTCCCTGGAGGCTTTTTGCTTTTGTAAGAAGAACATTTAACTTTATGTTTGTATTACGCACAACCTGTTGCTTTTCAACCTTTTCTTCCTTTTTAATAAAACCGGATATGATGATACTTCAAAACAAAAACGCGATCATATATGGCGCAGGCGGGTCCTTGGGCGGGGCTGTTGCCCGGGCGTTTGGAGCAGCAGGCGCCCATGTCTTTTTAACTGGCCGCAACCTTGAACCGGTTCAAAAAGTTGCAGATGAAATTATCGCGAAAGGCGGATTTGCTGAGGTGGCTAAGGTAGATGCCTTAAATGAACTGACAATCAACCAGCATATCGGCGATGTTTTTAAAAAGTTTGGTTCGGTGGATATATCTTTCAACGCTACCGCCATCCGTGTGGTGCAAAATATCCCTTTAACAGATATCACTGCTGATGATTTTATGAACCCCGTAACAGTGATGCTGAAAACCCGATTTTTAACAGCCATTGCCGCCGGAAAAGTAATGATGAAGCAAGGCTCCGGCGTTATTTTATCGCTTACCGCAACGCCGGGCGGTATCGGTTATCCTTATACGGCGGGCTTCGCACCTGCATGCGCTGCTATCGAAAGTTTTTCCCGGAACCTCGCTTCAGAATTGGGCCCATCAGGAATTCGTGTGGTAAACATCCGGTCGGGAGGTTCGCCGGATTCAAAGGTATTTAAAGAAGCCATTGAAAATAATCCGGAAGCGATGGCGCCGATCATCCAAAAAATGGAAAATGACACCATGCTTAAAAAGCTACCCCTGATGGCCGACATAGCCAATACTGCCGTATTCCTGGTTTCAGATCTGGCGGGCAAAATAACCGGCGTAACCGTTGATGTAACGTGCGGAACAACTGCGGGGCTAAATCACAGGGTCGGGGCTGATACTTTTTCGGGGAAGTGAGGTGCCGTCTGTTTGGTCCCGGGATTTTTTTCAACCAAAATGATCACATGGCGGTTTTCCAATTTCGTAAAGGGGCGAAGCGTTCCATTTTTGCACACGGAACACCTGGAACAAAATGAAACATCATGATTATCAGCATGTTTCACTTTTTAACAACGATTTAACCTGCGTAAATAGCTGACAGTCAGGTGTTTTTGATTTACCGTGTAAACAATTGATAATCACCGAATTGATGTTTTATGGGCGGATTTTCCATGTTTCAGGGTCTCTCAGAGGACCAAGCGTTTTCCCGGGGATATTGCAGCATGGGGTCCCGTTCCGGCGATTCTGCGGCCATTAGAATGATTTTCTATGAGTCGATTCCATTGCGATACAATAAAACGACGTTTAAAAAGCCTTCAGATTCACACCTGAAGGCTTTTTAAACGTCGGGATGAGAAGATTCGAACTTCCGACCTCCAGCACCCCATGATTGCCCTATATTGTCTTTATTGTTGCTAATTTAGTTAATAAACGCACTATTTGCTTTTGAATGCCTTGTAAGGGGTAAACAAAGAGGTAAACAAGTGATTAAAAATAGAGATTTCTTCTGATTCTTTCATAAGCATTTTGATTAAGTGAATAAATAATTATAAAGCCTAAACAGGTTTGGTGCGATAAAGTGCAAAAGGAAACGATATAAATAGACTGTGCTGTTGGCTCTGTGGGTTTATGCTCGGCAAGCTTTTGCACGCTTCAGAAGCACCAGTCCTAACTTTGCTTGCATAATTATGTATCTCTCTCCATCCGTTTCCTTTTAAGTAGTAGGGTAAAGTTGAATGCCTTAATCTTCCAATTCATAAAAACAGAGATTTCTTACTTTATAGAGGGTGGTAAAATCCTGAATTGAGATATGAAATTTTTTTCAAAAAGTTGATTTCATCAATTCAGAAATATTGATTTTTTTATCTTTATAGAGGTCTCGAAATTCTTGAATTGAGATTTTTTGACTTTCTCCTTTACTTCTTATAGGGTGAAACTGTTAATTTAACTTTTCATTTTTGCTACACCTTTTCGATTTAATGGGTTATTAAGCTCCCTTTTATCAACTGTAGCAAAATTCTAAAAATGATAATTCTTTCACTTTATTTCAATTCTTCCTTACTTCTTAAACGGCAATAAGCGTAATTTACACTTTTCACTTTTTCCAACTTTTATTGAAAAATACCTTTATAAAGAAACTTACAAGAATTATGAAATTATTGGAAATTGTTATTTTTAAAGTGTGATGCCTTCTCCCTGACTTCTTAAAAGGTAAGACTTCCTATTGCTGTAGCTTAAACCTGTTTTATATTTATGCGATCTACCCATTGGAACAGACTTATATGCATTAAAAATGTAGCCCAAAAAGAAAGCAAATCAATTAGAATATTGACTGTTAATTACTGCACTCTTCATGAATCACTCTCAATAAACAATCGTCAGCGACCCGCTAAACTTTTGTGTGTTGTTTTTTGCAGTAACAATATAATAATAGGCACCTGCCGGGAGCTTTTGCCCCTTGTATTCCCCGTTCCATGGGGTGCCGTAACCGATACCGTTAAATACCTGCACACACAAACCCATTGCAATGCGTAAACACTTCTTTCCAGGAAGCCCAGCTACTGTCAAGGGTGGGCTTCCAAAAACAACCGCGCCCCATTTGCATGCCCTTGACGGTGGCGAGGCGATGGTACCTTTGTGACAGCGGTGCAATTGAGCCCCATGATGATTTGAAATGAACTAAACCGGTTCGCTTATTTCTTCCTGTTCAAGTTGCAGTATTGAGTTAATATAGATCTTCCCTTGCGGATAGAATTCCTTTGACTGTATTTATGCCTCCCTCAATATTGGGAATTGCATTGAGATCCTAGTGAAACGGCCAAATACACCTTGTCTTAATAAAAAAATTAAATAAAAATTTGGTTTTCAATTTTAAATTTTTAGTTTTGGCTTAACTAAACTAAAACAAAAATTAAATAACTAAACTGAAACAAAATGATAACCCTATCCCTTAATATTTTTAACCCCCGCTTTAAATTTCCAGCAACCAATAAGTTCGCATCTTCAGATGATTAATTCAAAGTATTTTTTGATTGGATGCTAAAGTCACCATCGTTCTAACAACGACCTCAAAGCTATAATCAGCATAATTTTTTTAAGTGATTCAAAAGAATAAAAATTCCATTGACGTTGGCAGGGAGAAGGAATGTCATATCCAACTAAAGACAGCAAATCGTATGTGATTTGTTACTTTTTCCTCATATGAGGTGTTTTCTAGTACCGTCACCATTCTAAATATTTCATCACCAATGATAAAACAAGTCATCCTGCTGTACAGTCTGTTATTTTGTTTATATGCCGGAAATGTAAATGCTCAACAAGTTTTGAGGCTTACGGGTTCTGTAAGGGACAGCACAGCGCATGCAGTGGAATTTGCAGAGGTGAATTTACTTAGAGAGGATAGTGTTCATGTAAAAACAGCGTTTACAGACAGTTTAGGGAAATTTCAACTATTTGCAGTAAAGGGAAATTATAAACTCACTGTAGGATTATTTGGCAAAGTGCTTTACGCAAAAAACATCAATCTCATTAACGATTATGACATAGGTGTAGCTGAAGTAAAAATATCAAATACCCTTGCGGAGGTTGTTATAACTGCTCAAAAAAGACTTATTGAGCGAAAATTGGACCGGCTAGTGTTTAATGTACAGAATAGCATTGCCTCTCAGGGAATGGATTTAGTTGAAGTACTCAAGAACACGCCAATGGTTAAGGTGGACGACAATGGGTTATCTCTGATTGGAAAAAGTGGTATGTCGGTAATGATAGATGATCGAATATTAAATATTAGCGGAGGCGACTTAATAAATTATTTGAAATCGCTTCGTTCCGAAGATGTCGCCAAGATAGAAATTATTACGGCCCCGCCAGCAAAATATGACGCAGCCGGCAACAGCGGTATTATTAATATAATACTTAAGAAAAGGAAAAACACGGGCTTCAGCGGTAATCTATCCTCTTCATACACTCAGACAACATATCCAGGTTATGCAAATAGCGCAAATCTAAATTTTCAGGCTGACAGATATACTATAAGCGTAAAGTTACGGCAATACCATAGTATGCAGAAGGCATCAGAACAAACTGACCTCATTGGTGACACTTCTTTATTAAGTAATACTGTTCGAAAAGATATTTCATATGGAATAGGGGTCAATACAAGTGTAAATTACAAATTGAAAAAAAACTCTGACATTGGATTTATTTACGACATAAGCAAAACACACACTAATGAAGACATCAATAATTTTGCAACTTATAAAACTGGCAACACAGCCGATTCGATTTTAGCCACTTCATCAAATCAACATAATTCAACCCTATCTCAAACACTTAGTATTTATTATGATGTTAAATTAGACACAATAGGCGGAAAATTAAGTTTTGGCTTCAATCAATTTTCAAATTTACCCAACAAATTAGAGAACTTACAAACTACTTCAGATATTAATCCTAATCAGCAGCCTGTTCAAAATTCCAGCAACATGCGTTACTCGATTTCGTCCGTGCAAGGCGATTTCAGCCTTCCTACGAAATGGGCAGCGATTGAACTTGGAACCAAATATACCCAATTTGTAAACAATTCAGATGTAAAGTATTTCGACTACACAAACCAAAAGTATGAGATAGATTCGAGTAAGAGCAACGTTTTTAATTACAAGGAATATAATATAGCCGGGTATATAAATGCCAATAAAGATTTCAATAAAAAATGGTCAAGTCAAGTCGGGCTTCGGTATGAGTATTCTTCCGTTAACGATTATTCACCGACGGCAAATCAAGGAAATCAATATCATTATGGCAAAATTTTTCCAAGCATCTATTTGCAATATAAATTAAACGACACGAACACTTTTAACATTAATTATTCTAAACGGATCAATCGTCCAGGATTTGGTTTATTAAATCCTTTCAGATGGTATTCTAACCCGTATATTTATTTTACAGGAAATCCGTTTTTACAACCATCATTTAATCACAATATTGAACTGAATTATCTGTATAAAGATATACTTACGGTAACTATATACGGACAGGAAACAATAAATGGTTTTAGCGGTATCACAACATTTAACAACTCAATAAAAGAGCTGACATTTGAAAATTATTTAACCCAATACAACTGGGGAATAACCTCAAGTTTGGATTTGAATCCCTTAAGTTGGTGGGAATTTTACGTCAATGTAGTTTCCTATTACTCCACATCGGAATCGGCGATTAAAACCGTAACACCTCAAAGTGGTTTCTCAGCCTCATTTGGCCTAAATAACACATTTTCCATTAATCGAACAAAAACGGTATTTCTCCTCCTCAATTTTTTCAACAATTTACCCTCGAGAGATATAAACGTATACAGCCAGGGTATATCAGACTTATCCATGGGAATAAAATACTCTTTATTGAATAAAACGCTTAACCTCAACGCAACTGTAGAGGATGTATTTAAAGGCACCGTCAGCAAAGGCACGATGTACTATGAAAATTTTATTCAAACATTCAATAATTACTATGACAATCGACGAATTTCCCTAAGTGTTTCATACAATTTTGGCAATAAGAACATCAAAGCTAAGAACAAACAAATTCAATTTAGCGAAAAAGCGAGAGCAAACTAAGTCATTGAATAAATCAATTTACGACAAGGAAAAATATTAAAAATCAAAGGTGGAAGCCGAAAAACCTGAAAAGAGTAGGCAAAAAACTTAAACTTATAATTTATGAAAAAGTTAGCGTTAGACCCCTTGTTCTTAGACAAGGAAACATTTGCATTGCTTGATGAAAGACAATTGCAAGAAATCGTTGGTGGACTTGGTACTGGCGGTCAGGACACTGGTGGTTGCACCGGCGGCACAAGTACATGCTCGGGTAAAACAACTGGATGTGCAGGTGGTGGCAGTACTTGCGGACCGCAATCATAACATCTGGTTAGAGATTGACAAAGAAGAGCAGTTAGCTCTTCTTTGTTTTTTATTTAATAACAACCATTAAATGGGCCATAGGAAAAAGAGCGATACGCTATCAATTTCCATCTTAGTAAAAGCTTGATACGTCCTGAAATTACATTCCAACCATTGTTCAATAATTAAGGGAGTCACGGCTTTATAATAATTGATTCGAATAAGAGTATTTGCTGTTAACGCGAGAATGACTTTAACGGCAATGAGGGGTTTGGGCCGAGCAAAGAATCATATTTTTGAATGTTTTCATATGGATTATTTTATTCACGATAATTGCCATTTAAGGCTAGCCACTTTGCCAATTGAATCGATTTTCAATATTTATGAAGATTCAAAAAATACAGATCTGAACAATAATTCTATGATGTTAAAATTATTAGATCTATTGTTTTCAAACGATTTATTTAGGCAAGCAATTTTTGTAAGTTCTAAAGAACTATACGACCAGTATTATAAATTAAAAAGCGCCAATGCTATATCTGACGAAGAGTTAAAACGATTTTTAATAACTTTTTTTAAATATTATTCGAGAATGGCTAGCAGGTCCACGCCGTTTGGGATTTTTGCGGGCACTTCACTGCTGACTGTTGCTGACGGCCCGACTAAATTTAGTTTCGACCCAGATAAGTTCAATGTCAAAGTCCAATTAAACCTGTACCCTATCTCAAAATTAATAAGACAAATCGATACCTCTCAAGGAGATTTATATAGCAAAGTGCGTTATTATGTTAATAATACGTTGTATATAATTGGCGAACGAATTATTTACGTAGAACAGTTTGACAAAAATGGATTGCCAGCTTCAAATCTCAATTCCATATTATTAAACGAATACACAGCAAGTGCGCTTGATACAGCGAAAAACGGTGCAACAATAGATGAATTAATTAAGCAGATTCCCAATCAGGAGATTTCGTTAGATAGAAAGCTTAATTTCATAAAGAGCCTCATTCATTCACAGATATTGGTAAATGAGTTTTTCCCTTCTGTTTCAGGCGATGACTTTGTTGCTGACTTTTTGGGCCAGGCAAAAAAACAATCTTTTTCTAATCTTTTATCAGAAGAAATAAGCACCGTCACTGAATTGATAAAAAGAATTGAAAGAGTGGGCGACCTATCCCTAATTCAAAAATTTAGTGAAGAAGAGAATGATCGATCTCTACTAAAAATAAAAAATATTTTAAAAACGGACCTTACGATTAACATGTCGTCATATTCTATTAATAGAAAAGTAATAGAGAACATATGCGAGACATCTTATGAACTATTGTCTATAAAGGAACCCTATGGGCCGGACCCTGATTTACACTCTTTTATGGCGCGGTACAATGAGAAATTCGAACAAAGAGAAATGCCACTAATGGTTGCATTAGATCCAAATTATGGTGTGGGTTATGGAATAATCGTGAATGGATCAGCCGACTATATGCCACTTATTGAAAATGTCACTACAATTCACCAAACGATAAATTTTTCTTATCCCAAACCGCAAAAGCATGATCTTATAGTACAAAAAGTTTTCAGAAAGTTCATAGAAGAAAAGCACTCCATCGTAAAAATCGATGAATATGTAAATCAGATGCTCGATACGTCAAAAAACGTTCCCCGTAAAAATGTTACGACTAGCACTTGTATATTTGGTAGCATTTTATCGGATTCAACTGAAGCAACTGACAATTTAGATTTCAAATTCTTACCTGTACTAAACCATTCTCCTTTTGCGGCGAGAATGTTAGCGCGTTTTGCAAATGGTGACGTAGGTGTAAAAGAACAGTTAAGGAAAATCGCTGTAGAGGAACAAGAGGTAAACCCACATATAATTCTTGCCGAAGTGGTAACTATTCCTGATGCGGAATACGCAAACATATGTTTGTCGCCAGTAATTAGAAAATATGAAATCCCATATATATCAAATGCAGGAGTAGGAAATGAATTTCAAATAAATATTAATGATATTACAGTTGCTGTAAGAGATGGTCGGGTGGTGTTACGCTCAATTCGATTAGACAAGGAAATAATGCCATGCTTCTCAAATTCGTATAACATAACTAAAGCAACGCCGGTCTACCGATTTTTAGCGGATGTATGTACTCAAAGCATGACATATGGTTATAATTGGAATTGGGGTGCCTATGCAGAGGAAACTCATTTGCCGAGAGTCGAGTATAAGAACTTTATTTTACAGCGAGAAAGATGGACCGTAAAAAAGGAAAAGGTAAATTATGATAATTGCTCAGAATTAAAACCCCACATAGAAAGGTTACAAAAGAATTTAAATTTACCAAGATATTTAGTGTTAGCTGATGGTGACAATGAGCTTTTTTTAGATATTGAAAATCCAATTTGTCGCTACATATTGGGGAAAGAAATCAATAAAAAGGATGTCTTGCTGTATGAATTCTTACATCATCCGCGAAACTGCTTCCTAAAGGAAAATGATGAAAGTTATTCTAGTGCGATTTTAATTACAATGGGTACTCATAACCCAATGCATCAAAATCATTTACAAATAAAAAGCAACAAACTCATTACCGAAACAGTTGCTCGTATTTTTCCTCCAGGTAGCGAATGGTTATTTGTAAAAATTTACTCCGGCAGCAAAATACTTGAAAAGATTCTCACAGAAGTTATTACTGAATTTGCTTCAAAATTAATTGATGAAAATATAATAGATAAATGGTTTTTTGTCCGTTTTAACGACCCTAACTGTCATTTAAGGGTTCGATTCCATAAATCAAAAAGTCCAGATAATAATAATTGGTATTTTATTATGGAGCGGCTCCAGATGGAGTTGACTCATTACGTAAAACAAGATCACGCAATTAAAATAACAACGGATACCTATAATCGGGAAATAGAACGGTACGGCGCGGAAACCATTGAGAACAGTGAAAATATTTTTTACAGGGATAGCGTAGCGGTAAGCAACTTTTTAAATCTGGTCGAAGGCAATGAGGGCGAGCTATTACGATGGAAATTCGCATTAGTAAATATAGATACTTTACTGAATGATTTTCAATTTGATATGGACGAAAAGCACCATCTTCTTGACAATTTAAGTTTAAGTTTTATTAAAGAATTTAGTGGTAGCGCCAAGGACCGGGAATCTGTATTACTCAGGTCACTAAATGACAAGTATCGAAAAAACAAGGACGACATAGTGAAGGTCTTGCAAGGGCGTTTTGATCGTGACCTCAATGAGCTATTTGATTGTTTTGAAAAAAGAAGCCTCAAAATTAAAGATGACGTTGCCACCTTGAATACGATTGAACAAGAGACCAAAAACAACTTATTAGCTAGTTATATACATATGTCGATGAATAGAATGTTTTTGTCCAATCCCAGGAAACATGAACTTGTCGTTTATCATTTTATGAAATTATATTATCGGGGGGTGTTGGCACAATCAAAAAAAAATAAAAATAATGACGCAGGAAAAGTCGTATCGTTTTAACGAGATTATTAATAGCATAACGTGCACAATCGAGCAAAGAATGCAGGACGAAATATTCTTAAATCCAACTTATGAAAAAGGGCTATTAGGATTTTCATTGTACTTTGCTTATTTAGCAAAATATAAAAATGAACAATCTTATTTTTCAAAAGCTGAAGAATGTTTTGAACAAGGGTTGGGATCGTTAAACTTAAAAGACCCCGTAAAGGGGTATATTGCTAAATCACTTGATTATCAACTTTCACAGATTGGACGATTTGTTGAGTTCGCTACAAGCCACAACTTGCTTAATATATCGGCGTCTGAATATCTTCTTAGGCTTGATGACGTTTTATTCGACCTGATGAAAAGCAAAGTGAAGATTAACGATTTTGATTCGGCCTCCGGCGCATTAGCCGCTGGATATTATTTTCTCAGCCGAGCAAAAAACGGACTTGTTTTGGAGAAGCAGCTCTCTTATTTGGTAAACAGCATTTATGATGCTGCACTAAAAGATGATGATGGTGATTACTATTGGGACAGCCCACTACTGTATAAACGGATATATTTGGGTATTTCACACGGTTCAAGTTTGATAATTTCATTCTTATCGAGTGCCTATGAATATAATATTGAACGCGAATTATGTAAAAAGGCACTCGAAAAAGCAGTCAACTTTTTGTTAAAGCAGTGTAGAAAATCAGGTCACAAGGGACTTTTTCCTAATATGATTGGTGACAAACTCGCTCCCATGCAGTTTTCCTTGTGCTATGGTGATATTGGTATTGGCTATGCCCTAAGTAAAGCAGAAAAAATTTTACAAAGTGAAAAAATCACCTCTTTCACAACGTTCGTGTTGGCTGATTGCTTATTGCGATCTGCCGAAGACAAACTAACGTTGGATGGTAGTATCTTCTATGGAGCATCTGGTCTTGGAATAGCGTTTGACAGAGTTGCTGAAACATCGGGTGATAGTAATTTTACTGTCAGAGCAAATTACTGGTATGAACAGATTCCGACTTTTGCTATCCATACAAATGATTATTTGGGATTTCAAACGAGATTGGAAAAAGAAGAAGAAACATGGAATCTTTGGAATATTTCATTTGGATGGGGCATTTTAGGGATAGGTGCTTCATTGATGCAGTTTTTAGATAGAAGTTTACCTTCTCTTGCCCCACTGACTTTTGTCGCTTAATTTTTGTATCATGTCTGAGAAAACAATATGTACATATTTAGAAAGCTTTTTACAGGAAGTTGAAAACTTCTCACGTTCAGAAGATAGTTCCACTATACCGTATGATACGAACAAATTGATGAAGATTATCCAGAATAAACAAGTAGTCGACGTTTGTAATATTGATAGTGATACGATGATCGTGTTCGAGGATATTTACCACTCGCTGGCGCAGATTGTCTCCCATTTGCTTATTAATGTGCAACCAGGTTTGCTTGTTGATTACCAAAAATTGGAACAACAAATTGAAGAAAATTTTTCAGGAAACTTCTATTTGTACGTGAGACAAACGGCATTGTCCGTTAAGGCTTTGTATTATTATAAGATAAGAGAATATAAAAAAGCATTTTCCATCACATTAGAATGTATCGCTCTGAATGAACACCTTGTTCATAAAGGTATTCATACATTAATTCATCGGTGTTCGGAACAAAACAAAAACATTGCACTTATTCACTTTCGTGAGGGGGATGATGAATCAGGGTATAGATTGTTGCGAATCTTATTCACGTATTTGCTAAACGGAAATGACATGGGACTCTTAGGTAACGTCTTTAACAATAAACTATATTGGGAAAAAAGCCCAGTAATAAGAGAGTCATACACATACGAGCTTTTTACGCTTACCGTTGAAGATGTTTTGAGATTTAAAGCCAAGACCCCAGAAATTTTTCCAATCAGTTGGTATGCGGAAATCGAGTTCGATGTTAACAAGCCTGATCGACAAGTTATTTATAATTGGATGTACATCAATAATCAATTGCACTGTCATAAATATGAAGAATATATAGTATCATTGATTTACTATCTAAAACAACCCATTAGTTTGAGTTATGATGCATTAAAAATTTATCTCCTCCATGACCTTTGTAAGGTTGCAACTCTGGTTGATTTTGAACACAAACAAAGATTATTCGATAAATTAACTGAATATTGCACAACTAAACTTAAACCGCATAAAAGATTACTTGCCAATACTATTTTTAACGCTCAGTACTATACACTTAAATGAAAGTGATTTTTCAACACGATCAGATGGATTGCGGGCCCGCGTGCCTGGCTATGATAGCACAACATTATGGAAAGAAATTCAGCCTCAAGTCACTACGTGATAATTCTTTTCTCACCAAGGATGGCGTGTCTTTATTAGGAGTCGCGGAAGCTGCTGAACACATCGGATTAAAAAAAGTTGCGTTAAAAACAACATTGAAAGGCCTAGTTGATTTGAGTAATTCCTATCCATGTATTTTACATTGGAACCAAAATCATTTTGTTGTCTTGTCAAAATCCTCCCAGACACTGTTTACAAAAAAAAAGCATTTCCACATTGCTGACCCCTCCTATGGATGGGTTGTATTAAATGAGGAAAAATTTAAAAAATCGTGGTTATCGGATGGTGAAAAAGGAGTAGCACTTTTATTGTCACCCACTGACGATTTCTACAAATACGAAGAGCCGAAAGAACAAGAGCAACGAAATTTAAAATTAAAACACCTCACTAGTTATCTTAAACCCTATAAGAGGCAAGTTGCAGTATTATTTTTAACCCTTTTGCTTGGAAGTGGGATCACGTTTGCCCTTCCATTTCTAACACAAGCACTCATTGATAAAGGCATTAATGCCAAGAGTTTTCATTTAATAGCTATCATTCTCATAGCGCAGTTAAGTTTAAATTTTGGTTCTATATTTTTTGAGGTTATTCGAAATTGGTTGACTTTAGATTTGGGAACACATATAAGCATCGCTATTATTTCTGATTTTTTTAAAAAAATACTACAGTTGCCGTTGAAATTTTTTGATAGTAAAATGATGGGGGATTTTAGCCAGCGCATTCAAGATAACGAAAGAATAGAATCATTTTTGACCTCCCAGGGGTTGCTCACGGGGTTCTCCATGGTTACATTTTTGGTTTTTTTTGGAGTGTTGTGCTACTACGATTTGAAAATAATGTTAGTTTTTGTTTTATTGACGTTAATTTCTTTGCTTTGGACTTTTTTTTGGCTAAGAAAAAGGCGCCACTTAGATTACCATCGCTTTAGACAAAGAGCCGAAAATCAAGAATTTATATTTGAGATGATGAACGGCGTTACCGAGATGAAGCTTAATTTATTCGAAGATTTTAAATTGCAAGAATGGAAAAATATTCAGCAAAGTTTATATAAAATAAATATTAAAATATTGCGTATCAGCCAATATCAATTATCGGGATATGAGTTTCTCAATCAATTGAAAAACATTCTCGTAACGTATTTGGCCGCTACATTTGTTATAAACGGAGAAATGACATTGGGGCAATTACTAAGTGTCTCATATATTATTGGACAGATGAACGGTCCGATTTCTCAACTTGTCAATTTCTTTCGCTCTTTGCAGGATGCGAATTTGAGTCTCGAACGACTGAATGAAATGCAGAATCATCCAATCGAAGAAAAGTCTGAAAGCGAGTCTTTCTACACGAAAAAATTCGATTTAGCTACTCTTGGAATTACATTACATAACGTGAATTTTCAATATCAAGGACCTAAATCACCTTTTGTATTGAAAAATATAAATATGTTTATTCCTCCTGGGAAAATTACTGCAATTGTGGGTGCCAGCGGCAGTGGAAAGACCACATTGATGAAGCTGTTGTTGAAGTTTTACGAGGCTACATCTGGAGAAATTCTTTTAGATGATTATCCTTTATTGACTACCCCACATTCGTGGTTGCGTCAAAACAGTGGGGTTGTTTTGCAGGATGGTTTTATATTTAGCGATAGTATTGAGCGTAATATCATTTGCGGCGAGGAAGTTGTAAATCAAGAAAGGCTAATGCGCGCCTTAACCATCGCCAATATAAAAGAATATGTTATGTCACTACCTTTGGGTTTGAATACAAAAATAGGAGCCGCTGGCAATGGCATTTCCGGTGGACAAAAGCAACGTATATTAATTGCGCGGGCTGTTTATAGAAATCCGCAATTCCTTTTTTTCGATGAAGCAACCTCCGCTTTGGATGCGGAAAATGAAAAGGTAATCCACAATCATTTACAGGATTTTTTCAAAGGAAAAACAGTTGTGATTATTGCGCACCGCCTTTCCACTGTAAAAAATGCCGATCAAATTGTTGTTTTAAAAGAAGGTAAAATCGCTGAACAGGGCACGCATAACGAACTTGTCGCTCGTAGATCCGATTACTATAATTTAGTGAAAAATCAGTTAGAATTAGGGAATTAAAATAAAAACCCCCTCACTCTCGCAGCTTGGGGGCTTTAACCTAAACCTTATCACAAAAGGCAAGAAGAAACTTGCCATATGAAGCGATAAAGATAATGATTATCCCGCATTGCTGAAAAAAGACATGTTGTCTTTGGTATTGAAAATCTTTTACATAGCTTTATGGTAATAAACTTATCATTAAACACTTAGACCCATTGCTATGAAAAAAACAACACTTTTTCTCTATGTAAATTTCGCCTTGTTGTGCTTCACTGCCTGCGTACAGCGCTCATCAAATTCCGCTAATCAATCGCAGATAAAACGCGAAGATGGTGATAGCGTACTTATAAAAGCCCTTGATTCGCTTAAGCCAGCGCAACTCAAAGACACTGTCGTCAACACGCTGGCTTTAAAAATAAGGGGTGCAACGATAGATGTAAATTCTTATCTTGCAATCAGAAACCTGACTAGTAATGAACAAGCTATAAGCCCAATTGAAGAGAAATACCGGCATATCCTACCGTTTACCAATGGCGAAAAGAAACAATCAGACCTGTTCATCGGATTGGGTAAAAAGGCGAACTTTCTCAATGGGAAGGAATTCAAGTGGCCTTCTGAGGGGCCTAATGCGCCAGCACAAAATCGGGTTTTGTATGTCTATGGCGGCAAGGACTTTTCCATCCGGGAACCCACAGCGGACCATAAGGCAGATACCTGTCATCTATTACTCCACGGTCTTGACTGCTCGGGGTTTGTAAGGGAACTGTTTGTGCTCCAAGGCATCAGAATGGATGAAGAGAAGGCTGACATAATGAGAACACGCGACTTTTTAATCAAAGCATTAAAGCCGTATTTCGGTCTCGATGAGTTCGACGTACAAGACAAGGGCGACAGCCAGGTCAATCCTGTTTCCACACTGCTCACCGGCGACATCATTTATTTCACTAAAAAAGGCGATCCAAGCTACGCTTGGCATATTGGGATAGTTTTAACTAATATGGACGGTAACGAAACGTTTTTCCATTCAAGTGGCTGGGAAAATGGCTGTAAGCATAATAGCTCTGTTAAAGGTGGGGTGACTGATGCCAAGTTCGACTACTTGGTAAACACAGGTTATGTTTATCACGTAATGAGAATCTCTGTTCCGTAATAAAATAAGCGAGCCGTCCAGAGCCACCGGAGAGCAACGCAGGTCGCTGCGAGCCTCGAAAAAGGTCTTTGAAGGGACAGCGCCACTGCGCGACTTCAAAGAATGCTTCATAAAGACCTGGCGTTGCTATTTACCTGCTGAACGTATTATAGGCAAGATGGAGAACCAAGAAAATGTTGAGGTTTCTATAGCGATACTCATTCGAAATGCTATCCTGATGCGAATAACGGTATACGTTGTTTAGCGGCTTAACACTAAACCAAATAGGTTGATGCGAATCGGGTTACATAGTCAATCATATCTTTAACTTTCATTGTATCATACTCATCGTAGTGGCCATGGGCTGCGTTATTCCTTAGTTCAGCCCATGAAGTCACTTGTTTCTTTTCAAGTTGGTTATAAACTTCCTTTCTAGCTAACTCCACGTTAATCGGTTCTATTGTTAAGGGCTTCCCTTTATCGTTTGCGATAGCTATCCCATTAGAAATTGCTAGTTTCCGCAGAGAATCCTCCAGCACAGAGCCTGCAATGACTGCTGCAGCGTCCTTATAATCTTGCTTTAACAAGTGCTCCGCCATTTCTAAGAAGTCTGAAAATATGTCAGCTGTTACTAATTGTCTTAAACTAGTTAACCATCCTTCTTCAATCTCATGTTTAATCGATTGTAAAATCTGTATTCCACAATTGATCCTAGAGGCATAAGTAATACCGGGGCTTAGAGTTGCTTCAAATTCGCCAAAATATGGGTGATCATTACTAAATAGTCTCGCGATAAATGATAAACAAGCGGAACGGAAACCTATATACAAATCGGGATTGACCACGCCACTATTCGACTTAGTATCATGTGTTGTAGCCAACGCTGCACGACCTTTAGCTATTAAATGATCCACTCTTACGGTTAATTCTTCTTTATTCATATCAACCAAAGATAGAAAGAAACAAGCATGCATAATACTGTCGTTTGGGATGCCTTTCGATTTAAATGGTTCAATGTCCGATATTTAGGTTTCAAATGGTAAGTTTATTATTGTTGGTTGTGTTTTCATTTTTTAAAATGGTTGTTCCTTCAGTGCATTCCTATGTACTGTCAGATTGTTTAATAAATTGTTTAAAAAATAACCCAGGGACTGGATTGTCCCTGGGCAGTCTGCTTTAGAGCATTGTTTCGGCAAGCGCCACTACCTCATCTAATGTAAAATTAATTACAAATTTACCTTTTTGGTAATCGCTGATAAAATCAGCGATTTGTCCAATCAGGATAACTTTGGTTCCATCAGGACCATTTGGGTGAAGAAAGGTTGGGTACTTGCAGGGGTTACCACCTTTGTCTATTGATGTTTTTCGTGTAACCGACATTTTTGTTCTGTCTTTTACGTTACCAATAAAAACATCCAGACCTTCCACATCTTCTATTCGAGCATGGTCGATAAAATGTAGTAATTGAGTATTACTCACGTAGCGGGCTAAAAACATTTCGGCTGTCAATGTTTTCTCATTGATTAAAGGTTGGCCGCCATTTTCAGCTGCCAATCCTCTCCTTTTTAAAATATTTAACATCATTTTGAATTCGCTTGGGTTAATTAGGTTGCAACATTGCTTCCTTCCCGCCAAGCTCATTGCAAAAATCTTACACCAAATGCAATTAGCTTTCAGTCAATTATCGCCCTGTTAATTGCAACTTTGAAGCTAATTTGATGTCAGAAGCGATCTTAGTCTATTTTGAGGTGCGTCAGGCCGCTCTTTTTTAATAGTTTCAATGTTATCAGCAGCAGTATTTCTTTTGAGAGCAGAAAAGTCGTCCATTCGAAAAGCCTTTAGAATATTATAGTAGATGGTTAATCGTGGCTTATCATAGGTATCTTCGGGTAAGCCCAGATAATAGGAGAATATTTTGTGTATTTCCAAGCAAAACTCTTTTACAACCTTTCTTTTTCCGTTGTTATAATCCGGGACATTTAAATTCGTAAACTTTTTTAATTGCGTAAGGAATTCGCTGTGTTCCATTTTGTCCTTATGAGCTAATAGTTTCCCCAGTATATGTCCGTTATAGGAAAGTGTTAAAGGGAGAGTCTTCGCAGTTATTAAGCTAATTAACCAATTAACCTGCGCTGGATCGTACGTTTTGTGGGAAATTCCGCCGATAACTATTTCAATAGATTTTGATGCATTCGGTTTTGAATAGTAATCAAATAAAAGATTACTTATAAATTCCATTTGTTTAAATGCCCTGTATTCAAATGGTTGATCTTCCGGGCTGAGTTTGCTAATGGGTTTCTCTGCAACCCAACCGTTAAAGTCCTCGCCAAAAGTATCCCATAACACGTCATATAGAATTAGGCAAACGTAAAAAAGGGTATTAAAATACGGATCTAACTTTTTACTAACGTCAGAGTTAATAAAAATAGCTTTCCTGAATCGCTCTGTTATATCTTCAACAATTTTCAGCGACAACGCGTTTCGTTGATTTTCATATTCGATCTGAGCTAACTCTATTTCGTCTTCTGTTCCTTTAGATATTTTCCGCTGATACTTTTTAAAAATCTCATTATGTAACAAGAGTCCCTTATGAGTATGATCTATTTTGGAACTCATTTTTACATTAATGTAGATATCGTCAATTCCTTCTGGAGTGTCTTTTTCTAAAATCCTTTTAACATCCTCGGAAAGCCTAGCATAATATAATTTGTAGATCGGGCCTATATGAACTTCGTTTAAATCGAAAATGGGTGATTGGTATGACATAGGTTTTACTTTTAAACATACTTCTTAAAAGGTACTAAGATAAAAAAAGCAGGTAGTTACCTAACCTGCTCCTTTATTATATATTAAACATTTTATTCTCCCAACTTTCAATTACACCTTTTTCAAACTCATCCAAATATGTTTGTGTTTGTTCCTGGGTTGCATGCCCCAAAGCCTCTGTAATGTAGCTTGTATTTGCCCCAGCACGTTTCATCCCTGTAGCATAAGAATGCCTTAGCATGTTGGTTGAAAGTTTCAATGTCGGCTCCCCGATCATGTTCGCTAACTTTTTCAAATTGTCGTTCATTGCTTTAAGGGCTGTTTTCTTACGTGTATACTTTTGCTTGGTTGTAACGTGGATAAGAGGATTAATTATTGGGAACACAAAGCCATGATTATCGGTGTGGGTGCGTTTGAAGTAATCCAGTATCGCCAAACTATGAGCATTAAGCGGGATGACGAACTTTCCACCTGTCTTAATTCGTCTGTACTCCAACGTTGTTTCAGAAACAGCACCCCATCGCAGGAATGTTATGTCGATGAAATTCATGCCCCTGCAATAATAACTGAATAAACAAATCTGTTGAGCAAAATGTAAGCTGGAGCCTGGTTTTAACACGGGTGCTTTTAGCTTGCCAACTTTATCCGTGTGTATAGCTATTTTCTTCGTGCTATGATCCAAACGTTTGGTAACGCTGTATAACTTTGCACCAAATGGATAGTTATCCTTGTCGAACAACTTGTCATCTATCGCCTGATTAATAACACGCTGCAGATTCCGCAACTTCACACTGATTGTTGTATCCATGTTGCCCCTATCATTTCTCATCCAATACTCAAAGCTTTCCAAGAATCGAAAGTCTATATCGGTTAACATGGCATTTGGTTTGAATTTCTTTAGGATGCTTTGATTTTCACGGTACAAGCCGGCCATACCTTCTCGTTTTTGCTCTTCGAGTATTAGTATCTGCTGAGCGTAGTAGGATTGAATTGATACTGAAGAAAACAGAGTTGATTTGGTTTCTACTTTGCGAACATCTTTCTTCTTCAACTGTGATTCAAACTGATCAAAATCGAATGCGTTGTTATCTTCGTCGAATTGTTTTAAGATTCGCTTTGCTTCGTCGAGCTTAGCTTTTAGAATTTCGTTGCACTCCTTATAAGGTAAAAACGTCTTACGAAATTTGCCTAGGCCATTGTCTTCTTCTTCGGCGGGCTTCCATTGATCAGCGTTGCATCGCCAGGGTAAAGATTGATTAGTTACTAGAGTACTTAGGGGATAATACCGGCTCTGTCGGTCATGCGTTGCACGGATCGCAACTGCATATTCGTTGTTTGATAGTTTCTTGGTAGTCTTTATTACTACTGCTACTGTTGCCATAACGTGGTGAGTTATGACAATACAGAATAATCATGGGGGTAAACAAAGGAGTAAACAAAATCAAAAAAAGCATATCCAATTGGCTATAAAACCTTTCAAATATGCTCTTAGTTTCCTGTTTTCAAGTCGGGATGAGAAGATTCGAACTTCCGACCTCCAGCACCCCATGCTGGCGCGATACCGGGCTACGCTACATCCCGAACTTTTACTGCAAATTTTAAATCAAGCAGTCTTGATTAGCTTTCGACCGACCTTCCCGATCCTATCGGGACGCGATACCGGGCTACGCTACATCCCGAACTATTTGTTTTGCTGCAAATTTTAAATCAAGCAGTCTTGATTAGCTTTCAACCGACCTTCCCGATCCTATCGGGACGCGATACCGGGCTACGCTACATCCCGAACTATTTGTTTTGCTGCAAATTTTAAATCAAGCAGTCTTGATTAGCTTTCAACCGACCTTCCCGATCCTATCGGGACGCGATACCGGGCTACGCTACATCCCGAACTATTTGTTTTGCTGCAAATTTTAAATCAAGCAGTCTTGATTAGCCTCTTTCAACCGACCTTCCCGATCCTATCGGGACGCGATACCGGGCTACGCTACATCCCGAAGTGTTTGTTTATTAAACCCGCCCTCACTAACTGTTGTTCGCCCCGAAGCGGGCAACAAATATATTAATTGTATTGCCAATGTGAAATGGTATTTTTAAAATGAACCTATTCCTTAACGAGGTCCACTGGCAATTTATCTATCACCTGGATTTTTATCCCTTTATAAAACACCTCCGCGCCTTCAGATTGTATCTGGATCTTTCCTTTGGTCATTGGCAATTCCTGTCCTTTTTCCAGTTGACGGTTATGATATAAGATCATCATTACTTTGCCGTTCACCACATGTATACTTGTATCGCCATGGCAATACAGGTCAACGGTATTCCATTGGCCCGATGGCTTTTCGGCATCGCCGTTTTTTATACAGCGCCGACCCTGTTTGCTACCTTCTTTAAAGGTCGTCATCGTTCCGTTTGGATTATACACATAAGCTGTGTCCATCCTGATGATCACCGGCATATCGGCCATTCCCCCGGCAACCCCCCAGTAATCGCCGCAATTCCCTTCTTCTATCTGGAACTCCTGCGACCGCATCCAGGCGCCGTAATCGGCCCCGTATGGGCCAACGGAATGGTACAGCAGCCCGCTGTCTTTCTTTTTGCCTTTTTTCTGTCCCCAGCTTAAGGCGCCCCATTTAAACTGCAATTGCAAGTGATAATTTTCATATTCCTTTTGGGTAGATATGGCGCCCCAGTTCTCGCCCGAAATCCGGATAACATTCTCTCCATCCTGCTTTACAATGGTAAAAACATGCCGCGGATCATTGTTCAGGCCGATAGGTATCCCGGTGATAGGTTTACCATTATCCGCCAGGTCGGGCCCGATATAGGTATCCCAACCGCTAAGATCTTTTCCGTTAAATAAATTTTTCCAATGTTCTTTATTACCGATGGTTGTAAAACCAAAAGTAAAAGCACAAAGCAGCAGGGGCAGTATCAATTTAGCAGGTTTCATGATCGGAGAGTGGTTTATTTTAATCGAATATAGGCATTATCTTTTTTTCGATTTCAATAAATTCAGGTAATGCGCCGTAACAATGTGGAGACGCAAAATATTGCGTCATTTGTTGTTTTGAGAATTGAGCACCCGCGCCACGGCCTGCGATTTGGAGTGCACATGCAATTTCTCGTAAATATTTGAAATATGTTTCCGGATCGTATGTACGCTCAGGTAATATTTATCGGCGATCTTTTTATAACTTAAGCCGTCAACCAATGAAAAAAGGATCTCTTTTTCGCGCGCTGTCAATTGGTAATCTTCTTCTTTTAAATGCGAACCTCCCTGGAAATACTGAATAACTCTCCTGGCAACCTGCGGACTCATTGGCGATCCCCCCTGTTGCAATTCACGTATAGCTTCAATAATTTCCTGTGGCCGGGTTTTCTTTAATAAGTATCCCGAGGCTCCCTCACGTATCGCCTCAAATATCTTTTCATCATCTTCAAATACGGTAAACATTAATATCTGGATATTATCAAAATTACTTTTCAGCGTACGTACACCCTCTATGCCCGAAATATCTGGCAGCCCAATATCCATAATTACAATATCTGGTTTCGCTTTTTGAAATACACTTACCACATTGAGCAGGTTTTTTACAGAGGCCACAACCTGTATGTCTTCGGTTTGCGCAAAAAGCTGCTCAAGGCTCTTCAGCAGTATCTGGTTATCTTCAACTATACCTACCCTTATCATTTTTTAAATCTCCCTATTATTTGCAGGCATTTCAATAACACATTTATTCTATTTCTACACATAAGGTAATTTTTGTTCCACCACATGGTGCGGTAGCTATCAAAAGCCTGCCATTCATAGCCGCAGTGCGTTTTTTCATATTATAAAGCCCGTTCCCTGGTTGAATTTTTTCAGGATCAAAGCCTTTGCCGTCATCTGTAACCTCAATTTTTAGTTTTCCTCCCGCATAGCCGGCATTGATGCTAACTGTTGTGCATTCTGAATATTTGATCAGGTTATTAATTGCTTCTTTCAGGATAAGGTAAATGTGCTGGCGCCGCTGCATATCCAATTTCATCCCCTTCAACTTTTCGGGGATGTTCACTTCGTATTCTATATCTTTTGCCTCCAGTACCGATGAAGCAAACTGTTGGATCCTTATAAAAAGGAGCCCTACAGTATCGTTTCTCGTGCTGATACTCCAAACAATATCATCCATTTTTTCCATAAGATTATGGCTGCGTTCGTTAATCTCGCTGAGTATCCGTTTTGATTTTTGTTCTTTTTCCCGAAAAGCAACCTCGCTTAATATGGAAATGGAGCTGAGGGTTGAACCGATGTCATCGTGCAGATCGGTTGATATTTTGTTACGGAGTAATTCAAGGGCAAGTATTTTGCTTAGTTTATATCGATAGGCGCTGTAGGCCGTTAATAGGATAACAATCACTGTCAGCGTTATAAACCACCACGATTCCCAAAACGGTGGTTTAATAATAAAATGAAATATGGCAGGCTGCCGGCTCCATATTCCGTCGGCATTTTCGGCTTCCACTTTAAATGTGTAACTGCCCGGTTTAAGGTTATAGGCAACATCGCGACGGTCGGTTAGCGGGCTCCACTCATTATCCTGGCCGGTCAGAATATAATGGTACAATACGTTTTCCGGATTTTTTAAACTTATGCCTGCAAATTCAAGCGAAACAAAATGCTCGTCGTAGGGTAAGGAAATCTTTGCGGCGCCCGCCGTATAGGGCTCTGTCGAAAATGTTTTTAACCCCTGGATGGTTATTTTAGTAAAATACACAGGCGGGGGTATAGTATCCCTAAGCGCATTTCCCGGCATCCAGTCCAAAACTCCCTCATTCGTCCCGATATAAAACAGCTCACCCTGCGGAAGAATATAATTTGTCTCCCTGTTAATATTATCATCATTTATTTTGATGTGCTTTACCGCCGGTGTTTTATAATCGCCCGAAACTATATTTATCCCGCTATTGGTGGCAAGGTACAACTGGTTACCTGCACCGCATTTAATGTCTTTTATCCAGTTGGCATTCAGGCCATTTTCCGTGTTTATGTGTGCCAGCAGCTTGTCTGTAGCAGATGAAAATATGAATACGCCATTTGTGCGCGTACCCCAAACCAGGTTGCCTTTTGAATCAACGGTGGAGCACCTGATTCTCATATCCGGGAACCCCAGCGTCGAACTAATATCCGTTGCTTCAATAAGCTGGTCATTTCTAATCTTGTATTTTATGATCCCCCTATCACGATATCCAATCCACAGATCATCCTTTTTAATTTGCATTGCAGTTACCATTTCATTAACCGCGCGGTTAACGTTCATGGAAACTGCGCGTTTTCCATTGTATTTCCATACCTGCCCGTTTATTCCCCCGAACCACCTGTTTCCATTAGTGTCGCTGGTTACCGCGGTGCAGTGAATATTTAGCTGTTGTTTTACCGATTTTTCGTCTATTTCTAACACCCCTGCATCCGTCCCGGCTAAAAGCACGCCATTTTTGCCCTTATTTAACCAGGACACATATCCGACTGTTATATTATTAATCTTTCTGTAAAACCTGTAACCGTTCTCGTTTTTTATAGCCAACCCATTCACCGTTCCTATCCACAAACCTTTTTTTTTATCTAAAGCCAGGGATGATACCGGGTTGTTATAACGCCCATTAATAATGCTGTTAAACTCATAATACTCGTCTCCGAGCATGCTCAACCCTTTCCGATCAGCGAACCAAACCAGTCCTTCATTGTCACAATATATTTCCTGGATGGTTGGAGGCAATCCATTTCCGCTTGTGTAACGGGTTACCCTGTTGTCTTTTATTTTAAAAACGGTATCGTCAACTGCCCACATTGATCCATTGTCGGCAATTGCCCATATATCTTCATTTTTACTTGCCGTAATTGCTTTTATAGGCCTGTCATTAAAAATAAATTCCGGCAAACCCGAAAACGTATTTATTCCCTTATTATAGTAACACGATAGTTGCTGCGGACCCAAAACCCAAATCTGCTTTTTTAAGGCGATTATTTTGTTAACCGCTTTTCCTTTTAATGCATATCCAGCTTTTACGGGGCTGCCGTTTTTTAAGCGATAAAAATAAACGCCTTCGTCCGTGCTAAAAACAATCGTTTCATCCGGTAGTTGCGTAACACTATTTGTTTTAGTTTTTAAAGCTGAATTTTTCGGGTCGAAAATTGAAAATTGCTTTCCGTCAAATAAATAGGCACAGTTCTGATCAATTACTACATATTTATTATCCGAAACCTGCAGCATTTCGTCAACGGTATTTTCAGCAGCATTTTTTTGCAGAGGGAAAACCAGGTAATTGAAAAACTTTCCGCCCTGGTATTTATAAATCCCATTAAAAAAAGTTTGCGTCCAGATAACGCCCTTACGGTCTTTATAAAAGCCATTTACATACAGCTGGCCAATGTTTGTTTTTATTTGCGGCTGATAAAATCTTTTTCCATCAAACCAATAAACACCAAAATCGGTGCCTACCCATAGCAATCCGCGATCATCTCTTATAACAGCCTGCACATTATTGTCATTCAACCCGTCTTTAAGCCCGTAGTTTTTAAAAGGCATCATTTGCGCGTTAAGGTTAAAGCACAACAAAAGGGCAGCGGCTAAAATTGGCAATCGGATCATTACATAGTAAAGATAATTATTTGTAAAAATACAAACAGCTAAAAAACAACAAGATATAATGTCTGCGAATAAATAAGCCGCCCCAATAAATCGGGACGGCCGGTCAGCTAACATATAGGTTTATAAGTGCGGTTTGCCGCTTTTAACAAAGCCCAAATAAAACTACCCCTGGTTTTTATATACCACACGGGCAAATAAAAGGGTATTGTTTATCATCAATAATCGGTTTTACACCAAAAAAATCATTTAATACAGATTCGGCGGTGCAAAAGGCGCCTTCCACCCAGGCCTGGTCATTTGAGTAAGCTTCGCCAACAATAAAAATATTGGCATCGGCATTCTTTATCAATTGCGATGGTTTGCGGATCTTTTGCTGCACATCACACACATTATAATGTGCGGCATAAGCATGATAACCGGCGTTAAACGGTGGCAACGACCAATCCATATAGCGGCATTCCAGCGGTTCCGGCACAATGCTGTAATCGGCCTGAGGGCCGAAATGTAATGCGGCCAGTTGCTGCCGAAGCATTTTCACCATCACCTCTTTTGCCTTACGCGGGCCAATAAGCGGCTGGTAGTTTTCTGAAAACGGCACTTTTTCGGCGTCATCGTTTCCGTATTCCAATTCTTCCCAAAAACTTGTAAACTGCTCATCATCATAACTGGCCAGGATTCCATAAATGGGCTTCCCGCTTTGGTCTATTGCGTTATTCCCGAAATATACCACCTGCCTTATGGGTGTATCGGTTATGCTGGGGCCAATGGTATTTCTTTGCGATGCATCAAGCAATTCTTTCTCCTGCTCAACAGTTAACCGCTCGTTAATGCATTGTACTACTGCTTCGATTATTGCCGGAGCAGAGGTATAAGGTGAGTTCAGGATCGCCTTGTCATTGTTTATTTTTTCGATATAGTTTAACGGAAAACCTTTTTTTGCCAGCACCTCCAACACTCCGGTTGTTAGTTCCCATGCAAGTATTGGCGCCTGGTAAACAGGGTTGTTTTTATTGTTCGGATCATTTATCCACCAGGGGCTATCAAAAAACATCCCGATTTTATAGGAAGGCTGCATGATAGCGGAACTAAGATAGTTTTGAACTTTTTTGTGATTAAGTACATCCAGTCCGTCATCATCCGCATAACGTGTAGCCTGTGCAACCAGGTCAAGCGCATAGGGGGGCATGGCCAGCCAGGCGGCATCTGTAACTTTTGAAGAGGATTTTTTATCCGGATGCATGCGTGTTGCTAAACTGTAATGGATTTTTCCGTGCTTATCAAGGATGGAGTGCAGCCGGGTATCCGGCTGATAATCGAATTTAACGCCTTTGTCTTTTGCCAGCTGTACAACCGCTTCGAACAAAGCATTAAACATGCTCGAATAACCTTTGGTGAGTGTTTTATACTGGCTCCCGGGGGTAAATTCATCATTTGCCTGTATCGCAACCGCAGCATTCCAGTTAATGATGTTGGAGGTGTACCCGTTTCCATCCGCAGTATATTGAAAGCCTTCAGCCCCTAACTGATCAAACAAAAGATTCCAATAGCCTATGTTTTTGAGCTTATCCCCCTTTTGGAAAACGGACGGTTCCGGGAGTTCCACATTTATAGTGCCATTTTGATAAAACTCACACCATTCTTCCCTCGTTTTTGGTGGTTTGTTTGCGTCAACGGCTAAACTTTCAATTACCGAAAATCCATTATCCGGCGATGTTGTTGCCCCGTAGTTATCCACGTTATATGGTGCAGGATTGCTTGAGGAAATATCATTCAGGTACATATTTTTAGTCCGCAGGTAAAATAACGTGTTGGATGATACATTAAATGGTACCGAATATTTATCGAGGTCGAGCTGATTTATTACTGTAGTAACCAGCCGGTGCCCCTGGTTTTTTGCTCCGGGATGGCCGTTCCAGGCGGAGTAGCGCATGCCGCCAAGTTCCAGGTACGATTGTGTTTTATCATTGTTATAATGCCAGGTGCAAACTCTTGCGCCGGCAGCCCGTGTGCCGGGGTCTTCTTTTGAGAAATCGTACCTGCCCCAATCATAAAGTTCGAGCGTATCGCCGATGGATAACAGTTTTTCTTCTCCGTCTTTATCTTGTGGCTCGCCGTTCAGCAAGCGCCAGGCGGTGTATAGGCCCGAAGCGCCTGCACCAAAAATGGAATACGTTTTGTTTTTCATATAGCGTTTTGTTTATAAGGTTAATTTCTATTCTTTTCCAAGCCGGTACATCTGGCCCGGCAAATCCTTTTCGGGAATAACTACTTCAACGAGCGTTGGCTTACCGGTTATATTTTTCAGTTTATCCAAAACCAACACCAGTTCATTAATAGTGGTTACGCGGAAACCCTCTGCTCCAAAGGCTTTTGCAAGAGCCAGGTAATCCCATTTGGGCAGGATATCAAATGCATCAAATTTATACTGCGGCCCGGGTTTAAAAGAGTCCATATCTACATAAACCTGTTCAATAGCGTACACACCGTTACTCATTACAAATATTACCGCGTTCAAATTATTGCGGGCCAGGGTTGAAAGTGACTGG